>TARA_B100001057_G_scaffold419560_1_pt1 | contig 11382 bp, 12 predicted proteins | sample TARA_B100001057 | Tara Oceans TARA_B100001057 (sample SAMEA2621839) | marine metagenome | biome: marine biome (ENVO:00000447); feature: surface water layer (ENVO:00002042); material: "saline water (ENVO:00002010), including plankton (ENVO:xxxxxxxx)" | depth 5 m | reverse complement strand
TAATCTAGTCCTCAAACTAGATTTCTCAAACATTTGTATCAATAATTTTCCTTTTAATGGTGCACCTTTATCAAACTCAAGATTATCTAACTTTTGTCTCAACTTTTTTCGTCTCTTAGCGTCAATAAGGATTTTTTTTAAATCTCTTACCGGAATATCCTTTAAATTTAAAAAATTCTTCATTTTAATTAAGTTCTTTACAAACTTTGTTTATAATCTTTAAAGAAAGATCCAGCTCACTTTTTTTGACATTTAATGGAGGAAGTACACGAATAACATTTTCCGCAGCCCTTATCGTAAGTAATTTATTTTCCATAAGTTTTTTGATGAAAATCGTTTGATCTTTATGTAGTTGAATTCCAATTAAAAAACCTTTTCCTCTAATACTCTTAATTATATGTGGATATACATTTTTAATATTTCTTAATTTAAATAAAAAATATTTAGATAAATTTTCGATATTTTTCAAAAATTTTTTACTTGAAACTATATCCATTACAGCATTTCCAACAGCCATTGCTAAAGGATTTCCACCAAAAGTGGAACCATGAGTTCCTGGCACCATTCCATAAGCGACTTTTTTATTCATTAAAACTGCTCCTAGTGGAAATCCACCACCTATTCCCTTTGCAATTGGAACAATATCAGGTTTAATTTTGGCTTTCTCAAACGAGAAAAAGCTACCTGTTCTTGAAATTCCACACTGTACTTCATCTAAAATTAACAATATTTTTTTCTTATTACACAATTTTCTTAATTCTTTTAAACACCAGTCCGGTATTACCTTAATACCTCCCTCACCCATAATGGGTTCAATCATTATGGCTGCAGTGTTTTTTGTAATCTTTTTTTTAAGAGATTTATGGTCTCCAAATCTAAAATGGTCAAATCCTGATATTTTTGGACCAAATCCCTCTGTCATTTTTTTTGAGCCACTAGCATAAATTGCAGCTAATGTTCTGCCATGAAATGAGTTTTTTACACACAGAATTCTATTTTTATTTGGTTTTCCAATAGAATAAAAATATCTTCTAGCTACTTTAATTGCCGCCTCTGTGGCCTCTGCTCCGCTATTTTGAAATATAACATAATCTGCAAATGTTTTTTGACATATTTTTTTAGCCAATTTTTCTCCCTCTGGAATTTGAAAAGCGTTTGAAACATGCCAAAGTTTTTTTGATTGATTGTTTATTGCTTTCACTAATTTTGGATGTGCATGTCCTAAAGAATTAACTGCTATACCCTGAACAAAATCTAAATACTTTTTATTATTTTTTGTGTATAAATAACTTCCTTTTCCGTATTTAAAAGAGATTTTTTTTCTATTATAATTTTTTGCTAAAAAACTCATAAACTTTTTTATATACCGCTTTATATTAAGAATACATTCATACAATTAAAGATTGAAAAAATTTTTAAGGTAATTTGTGTGAATAACTTAAAATAATTTGTTGTTATTTATTTATTTAAACCTCTATATGGTGTTATTATTAAAAAAAAACACATTATGTAGTTAATTTATGAGTTGGAATGATGAAAAAGTTGCAAAACTTAAAGAATTATGGGGTAAAGGAAACACTGCAAGCCAAATTGCAGAAATTATTGGTGGAATAAGTAGGAATGCTGTTATAGGCAAAGCTCATCGTTTAAATCTTTCTGCAAAAATAAAAACTAGATCAACTAGTCAAAACCAAAATCCGAGATCAGGTGATGCAGAACCAAAAATTAATTCTATTAAAGGAAGGCGAAGTAAATTTAAATCTTTATTAATCGAAAAAGATTTTGAACCTGAAAATCCAAAACAACTTGAGGAATTAAATGAAGATTTGTGTAAATGGCCTATAGGTCATCCCAATGAAAAATCATTCTATTTTTGTGGAAGGACTTCACTAAAAGATTTTTCTTATTGTAAACTTCATTTGCTTTATGCCTATCAACCAAAAGGTAAGAAAGAAGATGCTAATGATAAAGATGAGTCAGAAGAATTAATTGAAAAAAAAATCCAAGCAGGTTAATTAAATTTTAAACTTTTTTAAAAATTATCTTTATTTATATTTGTCGGTAGAAAATTGTCCTGCTTCTCTCCACATGTAAGAATATTTCTTAACTTCATCACTTAAAAAAAGCTTACTTGGTAAACCAATATCCACGTTAGATTTATATTTTCCTGACTTTATGTTATCATATTTAAGCAACTTTAATTGGTCCTCGGTTAACAAAGGGTTTGGGAATAACTGAAAAAATTTAGCTGATAAGCGCGCTATTGGTAATGGTACAGGCATTAAAAGTCTTTTTTTATTTATTGACTCTAGTAATATCTCAAGTATTTCTTTGAAAGTTAAAACTTCTGGACCAATACACTCAATTATTTGAGACTCAATATTATTTTTTAATACATAATAAATGATATCTGTTAAATCTGAGCAGTGAATAGGTGTAAACTTTGTTTTCCCTGAATAATAGAGTGGGAAAATTGGTAATCTGCTTAACAAGGTCATAAACTGAGTCGTAAAATTATCAGAGCTTGAAAAAACAATTGATGGTCTCAAGATTGTCGTTTTTGAAAAATTATTAAGAATATTTTTTTCACCGTTAAGTTTTGAAATTGCGTATTGCGAATCTATTGCTTCATTAAGGCCTAAAGCTGAAATATGAATAAAATGCTTCAGATTATATTTTTTAGAAAGTTTAGCCAATAAAGTTGGAAATATATTGTGTATATTATTAAAAGAATTTCCTTTTTTTTTTTCGTACAATATTCCAATCAAATTAATGCATATATCTGAGTTACTAAATAATTTTTGAATTTTTTTTTCATCAAAAATGTTAGCCTCAACTACGTCAATATAACCAGCATTTGCTTGGGTCTTTATTCTAAGACCCTTTTGATGAATATTTCGTGTCACCACCGTTACTCTGATATTGTTTTTGGTAAGTTTCCTAATTAAGTTACTTCCAATTTGACCACTTCCACCAAAAATTAGACAATTTTTTGCTTTCATATATAAATATTTACATAATAAATATGAATATTAAACTTCATAAAAATGACTTACCAGATGATTTAAATTTAGGCAATGTAATAGCTGTTGATGGAGAGTTTATGGGATTGAATATTAGGCGAGATCCCCTATGTTTAGTTCAAATTTCTTCCGGTAATTTAGATGCTCATATAATTCAACTAGATAGATCCAATTATGATGCACCAAATTTAGTTAAAATTTTAAAAGATGAAAAAATCACAAAAATTTTTCATTATGGACGGGCAGATTTAGCACACATTAAATATTACTTAAAAACTGAGACTAATAATATATTGGATACAAAAATTGCCTCAAAATTATCAAGATCTTACTCGGATAATCACTCATTAAAGATGTTGATTAAAGAATTTATAAACATTGATATAAGTAAACAATTTCAAAGCTCCGATTTTGGTGGAGAACTTTCACAAGCACAGTTAAAGTATTGTGCAAATGATGTGATTTATCTCCACAAAATCCATGAAGAATTAAATAAGATACTTGTAAGAGAAAAAAGAGTTGAACTATATAAAAATTGTTTAAAATTTTTAAAAACTCGTGTTGATTTAGATCTTGCACTTTTTAAGGATGATATTTGGGCTCATTAATGAAAAAGAAAACTTTTAAAAGCATAGCAAAAGAAGTAATAAATCTTGAAATTAAAGCACTCCAAAAATTAAAGAAATCATTAAATCAAAATTTTGATAAAGCTGTAAATGCTATTGTCAATTGTCAATCAAAAATAATATTATGCGGTGTTGGAAAGAGTGGAATAATTGCTAATAAAATTTCTGCTACACTTTCATCAATAGGGTCACCTTCCTTTTCTTTATCGGCTAATGATTGTTCTCATGGGGATATGGGAAGTATTTCTAGAAAAGATATTTTAATACTTATAAGTTACTCTGGAAATTCAGTCGAGCTAAAAAATATTATTAATTATGCGAACAGAAATAAGATTTTGTTAATTGGTATAACATCTAAAAAAAACTCTATTTTATCTAAAAATAGTGATATTCGATTGCTAATACCGGAAGTTAAAGAGGCTGGATTAGATATGATCCCAACTTCAAGTACAATTAATCAATTAAGTATTGGAGATGCACTTGCAATATCAACTCTAAAAAAAAGAAAAATTAATAATTTTGATTTCAAAAAATACCATCCTTCTGGAAGTTTAGGGGAAAAACTCACGACTGTTGAGGATTTAATGTTAATTAATGATAACGTTCCTTTTATAAATGAAAATACTTCAATGATAAAAGCTCTTAAAATAATGACTAAAAAAAAATTAGGGACATTAATTGCTCGAAATAAAAAAAAATACACAACAGGAATTATTACTGACGGACAGATAAGAAGATATAATTTAAAAAAAATACCTCTAGATTCTCTTAAAGTAAAAAATGTCATGACAAAAAACCCGATTAAAGTCGAAAAGGATACTTTAGCTACTAAAGCTTTATCAATTATGAATGAAAAAAAAATTACAAGTCTGTGTGTTTTTGATAAAAAGAAAAAGTCTATTACTATTGGTATTATTCATGTTCATAATATATTAAACAAAAAAATTTACTGATGTAGATGAATAAAAGAAAAGCTTTTCAAATTTCATTATTAGTTTTATTTATTTTTTCTTGTCTCATATTTTATAAAAAATATTTTTTTTCTGATTTAACTACTACAAATATTCAGATTGATAAAATAATTGATAACGAAGAGAATGGGTTTGTAGAAAATGAAAGTGAAAAAACTAATGTCATAGAAAACTTAAAATATGTTTCCGAAGATTTATTTGGTAATACCTACATAATTACAGCAGAGTCAGCATCTTTTAAAAAGGATCTAGAAAATCAACTTGAACTTTATGTTGTTAATGCAAAGATAATTCAAAACAACGATGATGCTATACTAATATATTCCGGATTAGCGGACTATGATAAAATAAGTAATAATACTATTTTTAAAGAAGATGTTATAATTAAGTACAAAGACCAAGAATTGAATTCAAATATCGTCAAACTAAATTTTTCAACAAATCAAATAGAAATTTTAGAAAATGTTCGTTATACGAACAAAAGTACTGAAATTTATGCAGAAAAAGCTGAGATAGATTTATTAGATAAAAAAATGAAAATTTCTATGATCAATCAAAAAGATAAGGTAAAAATATCTGGCAAATACTAAATATGGCTATCATAAAAAAATTTAGAATTAAAAACTTTAAGAGAAAAAAGGAAATATTAAAGCTAGATAAAGTATCAGTATATTTTGGCAAACGTAAAATATTCGAGGATTTGAGTTTTAATCTAAATCAAGGTGAAATCCTTGGATTACTTGGACCTAATGGTGTTGGTAAATCAACAATATTCAATATAATTATTGGGTTGTTAAAGCCAAATTACGGATCAGTATTCATTGATAACAAAAATGTTACTGACAATCCTATATTCTATAGAACTAAAGAACATAAAATTAGCTATGTTCCTCAACACGGAGGTTATTTTCATGATCTTACTTTAAGAGAAAATTTAAAAGCCATTAGTGAAATGGTGATAGAGGATAAAAAACTTAGAGATGAAAAAATTAATTTACTAATTTCAAGATTTGAACTTGAGTCCTTACAAAATATAAAAGCTGAATTTTTATCAGGTGGCCAAAAAAAACGTTTAGTGATCTCACTTAGCTTGTTGAGCAATCCTCGAATTTTATTACTTGACGAACCGTTTGCAGCTTTAGACATTATGACTATAAAAAATCTTCAACAAATAATTGTAGATTTACAAACACAAAACAATATATCTATAATTTTATGCGATCATCAAGCCCGAGACTTACTATCTTGTGTTGATTTAGCGATTGTTTTATCAAACGGTAAAGTAATTGCAAAAGACACCCCTAATAATCTTATTAAGAATATTGCTGCACAGGATGCTTACTTTGGAGACTCTTTTAAAATCAATTAGAAAAAATAAATGTCTTTTGTAAGAATTAACAACAAAATAAAAATATTTAATAAACATCTTTCAATTGAAGGGGATAAAAGTCTTTCAATTCGATGGGCTTTACTCTCCTCTCAATCATTATCAGAGTCAAAGTCATTTAATTTGTTATTATCTGAGGATGTATTAAGTACTTTGGATTCACTTAGAAAATTAGGCGTAAAGGTAAAGTTATCTAAAAATTTTTGCCAAATTAAAGGAGTTGGGCTTAACGGCTTTAAATATCAAAAAAATTTAGTATTAGACGCTGGTAATTCAGGTACTTTAGGAAGACTGATTTTAGGTCTTTTAGTCCATAGTAAAAAAGATGTAAAAATTAAAGGGGACAAAAGTTTATCTAAAAGAGATTTTTCAAGAGTTACAATACCTTTGACAAAATTTGGAGCAAAGTTTCTCTCTAAAGGTGGAAAGCTTCCAGTGGTAGTAAAAGGAACAAATAAGCCTAAACCTATTTTTTATAATGAAAAAAACGGTTCAGCTCAGTGTAAAAGCTCAGTAATGTTAGCTGCAATAAATACTAAAGGGGAAACTATTATAAAAGCAAAAAAATCTAGGAATCATAGTGAACTTCTTTTTAAATATCTCGGCATTCCTATTAAAATTTATCAAAAAAAAAATTATGATATAATTAAAATTAAGGGCGGTCAAAAGATACCATCATTGAATTATAGAATACCCTCAGATATTAGCTCAAGCGCTTTTTTTATAGTTTTGACTGCTCTATCGAAAAACTCAAAGCTAAAAATAAAAAATGTTAATATCAATCCCTCTCGAACAGGTGTCATTGATATACTTAAAAAAATGGGTGTTAGATTATCGAAGAAAAATGTAAGAAATTATAAAGGAGAAAAAATTGCTGATATAATTATTGAAAGTTCTGAAAACTTAAGATCAATTAAATGCCCCACAAAGTTTAATTCCTCAGCAATAGATGAATTTTTGTTAATTTTTTTAGTAGCTGCAAGAGCAAAGGGAATATCTTATTTTAGAAATTTGTCAGAACTTAATCAAAAAGAGAGTCCAAGATTGAAATGGGGTTCTAGAATCTTAAATAAAATTGGAATTAAAAATGTCGTAACTAATCATAGCATTAAAATATATGGTAATCCTAATTTAGAAATCAAACAAAAAATAATAATTAAAAATTTTTTAAAAGATCATAGAGTTTTTATGACATCAGTAGTTGCAGCATTAACATTAGGGGGTGATTGGCGAATATATGATAAGAGTTCTATAAATACCTCATTTCCCTCATTTTTAGATAAAATTAAATATCTTGGTGCGAAATTGAGATATTCTTAACTGTGCTAAAAATAGTCAAAAAAACAGATATTGACTGAAATTTGGGACATTATTTAATTATAAATTTAAAATTCATTCTTGATTAAAATCATAATTTTAACTAAAAGGTCGTACTTTTGTAAAAAATAACAAGGATAAATAACAATTGATGGAAATATACAAAGATCTTAAAAACCCAGCCTCTAAAGAATTTGAAAAATTATTAAATAGCCAACTTTCAAAAATAAATATTGAAGAAGGAAAAATTATTGAGGGTAAAATTAACAAGATTACCGAAAAATTTGTTTTTTTATACATTGAAGGCTTAAAAAGTGAACCTGTGTTAGATATTAACGAACTTAAAAGCATGGGTCTTTCAGAAAACATTAAAATCGGTGAAAAAATTTCTGTTTTATTAGAAAAAATTGAAGATAAAAATGGGGAAGTAATTGTCTCAGCTAGTAAAGCTCAAAAGATCAAAGGTTGGGACAAACTTGTCGAGGCTTATGAAAAAAAAGAACCGATCATGGGTAAAATCACATCTAAATGTAAAGGTGGATGTATAGTTGAACATATAGATACTGGTTCTTTGATGTTTCTACCTGGTTCACAAATTAGTGATAAACCTCTAAAAGACATCAGCCATCTAATGAATGAACCACAAAAATTTGCATTAATAAAGTTAGATAAAATGAGAGGAAATGCTTGTGTGTCAAGAAGAGAAATAATCTCTTCTTTTAAAAAAGAGGATAAAGCAAAAATAATAGAAAAATACAAGGTTGGAGATATTATTGAGAATGCTGAAGTTAAAGGTTACAGTTCATTCGGATGTTTTTTTAATGTTAATAATGAATTAGATGTCTTAGTTCATTTGCAAGAGATATCATACAGCCGTGTGAATCACCCTGATGAGGTATTTAATATTGGTGAAAAACATAATTTAAAAGTTATAAGTGTTGATAAGGACAAACTACAAGTAGGTTGTTCAGTTAAACAATTATCCCCTGATCCTTTTGAACATATAGAAAATTATGAGTTAAAAAAAGTGTACAAAGCAAAAGTTGTGAAAATTATGGATTTTGGAGCTTTTTGCGAGTTAGAGCCTGGTCTTACAACTTTGTTACACTCGAGTGAGATTAGTTGGACAAAAAAAAATGTTTCAGCAAAAAAAATATTTAAAGTAGGGGATGAAATAGATTGTGTAATAACTGAGATAGATAAAGAAAAAAGAAGAGTTGCTATATCTCATAGACTAACTCAAGAAAATCCTTTTGAAACTTTTGAAAAAAAATATCCAGTAAATTCGATTGTTGAAGGAGTAGTAGTCAATAAAAATGATTACTCTTTATTTTTAGGAATAGAAAATTTAGAAATAGATGCATTTCTTCATTGTAATGATTTAACATATTTAAATAATGGAGAAGAAGAGTTACAAAAATACAAAAAGGGTGACAAAATTAAAGTAAAAGTTTTGGAAATTAAATCTGCTGAGCAAAAAATAAGAGTTGGTTTGAGACAAACTCAACCGGATCCATTTGACTGGTTTAAAGATAAAACAGTTAATCAAACAGTGACTGTCAAAATAATTTCTACTGACAATAAGGGTCTCACAGTTAGACCAGAGGGATGTGAAATGGACCTAATTATTAAAAAAAGCCAGATAGCGATAAATTCTGCTGATGCAAGACCCTCAAGGTTCACAGGTGGTGAGAGAATAGACTGTGCAATATTAGACCTGGATGTTGATAAAAGAAAAGTGTCATTAAGTATTAAATTATTGGAAGAGTTAGAAAAAAAGGAAGCTTTAGAAAAATATGGCGCTGAAGACTCTGGTAAAAATCTTCCATTTTCATCTTTATCAAAGGATCTTGATAAAAAGGGAAATAAGTAATTTTAAAATTAGAAGTTAAAATTGGCAATTGTAAAATCAAAACTTTTAAAACAACTCTGTAAAAATTACCCAAATTTTTTAAAGAAAGATCTTGAAAAATTTATGAATATAATTTTAGGAGAAATCAAAAAAAGTTTGAGAAGAGGTGAGAGGGTTGAGCTAAGAGGATTTGGGGTATTTTCTAGTAAAATACAAAAAGCTAGGATCTCTAGAAATCCAAAAAATAACGAAAAAGTTAATACACCAGAAAAAAAAACAATTCACTTCAAAATGTCTAAAGATTTGTTTAAAATTTTAAATGATGAAAAAAAATAAAATATTTATTGCTTGTGATAGCGCAAATATTTTAAAAGTTAAAAAAATTATAAAATGTACTGTCAATACTAAATTAAAAATTGGATATAAATTTGGTTTAGAATTTCTTAATTCTAAAAATGGTAGAAATTTTGTATCTAAATTAAAGAAAAAAATTATTTTTGCTGATTTAAAATTACACGATATACCTAATACTTGTGTATCAACCATAAAGGCTATTAAAGACTTAAAAGTAAATTATTTAACAATTCATATAAGTTCTGGGTTACAAGCCTTACGGGCTGCTAAAAAAGTTTCAGGCACAATGCGTTTAGTTGGAGTAAGTATTCTTACCTCTTTAGATAATAAAGAGTTAAAAGAAATTGGATTTAATAAAGATGTAAAAAAATTAGTTTTAAATCAAGCAAAATTAGCAAATAAAGCTAGATTAGATGCAATTGTATGTAGTGCTCAAGAGGTCAATATAGTCAAAAAGGTATTTAAAAATGAAATAATTACTCCGGGCATAAGATTTAATTCAAAAAATAATGATCAAAAAAGAATTTTAACACCTAAAGAAGCATATAAAAATGGAAGTGATTGGTTAGTAATTGGAAGACCAATAACCAAAGGTAATATTAAAAGAAATATCAAAAATTTAATCGATCATTTATATTAATGATCGGAGGAATAAAAATATGCGGTGTGTCTGACTTTGAGACTTTGAGATTTATTGTTAATCATCCTTATCCTCCAAATTATATTGGCTTCATAACAAATTATAAGAAAAGCAAAAGATTTGTTGATTATGAAAAACTCAAAGAATTATTAACAATTGAGAAACGTAATATTAATTTTGTTTCAGTTATGGTGAAACCAAGTGACAAATTTTTAAAAAAAATTCAAAATTTAAATTTTGATTATTATCAGCTATATGATGTGAGTCCAGAACGGACAAAAACTATAAAAGAAATTAAACCAATTAAAATTATTTCAGCTATTACAATAAATGAAAAGAAAGATGTCAATAATTATAAAGGGTACTTAAATTTATCAGAAATTATATTATTTGATGGAAAAGGCTACGAAAAATCAATTGGTTTTGATCATGATCTACTTAATGATTTACCTAGCTCAATAAATAAAATGATTGCTGGGGATATAAAAATAGAAGATATTTCAAAATTTAAAAATAAAAATTTTATAATTGATATAAGTGGTTCTTTAGAAAATAATGAGGGTAAAAAAGATTTAAAAAAAATTGATAAATTATTAAATTTAGCCAAAGAAATATGAGATTAAAAAAAGGAATTCCAGTTATTGATCAAGGTGATGAACTAGGATTTTGGGGTGGTAAATTTGGAGGAAATTTTGTCCCTGAAACATTGAAAAAACCTATAGAAGACTTAGAAAATCTTTTTAATAAACTCAAAAAAGATAAAAATTTTATCAATGAGAGAGATAGATATTTCAAAAATTGGGTTGGTAGTCCTACTCGTTTTATCAAATTAGAAAATTTAACAAAACACGTGGGAGGAGCTCAAATTTGGTCTAAAGTTGTATCTGATGCAAATGGGGGCGCACATAAAATTTATAATGCAACTGTTCACTGTTTGCTAGCAAAGCGTTCTGGAAAAAAAGTCATTTGTGGAGACACTGGCGCTGGTTATGCTGGCAAAATGTTAAGTATGGCAGCTAAAAAATTTGGTTTGAAATGTAAAATTTTTATGGGTGTAAAAGATATTCAAAGGCAACAACCAAATGTAAGAGCAATGAAGAAAAATGGAGCAGAGGTAATCCCGGTATATTCTGGAAGTCAAACTCTCGTTGATGCAGTATCTGAATGTATGCGTTACTGGGTTGCAAATTGTGATAAAGTTGCAATGTGTGT
>TARA_B100001057_G_scaffold491885_1_pt1 | contig 11394 bp, 9 predicted proteins | sample TARA_B100001057 | Tara Oceans TARA_B100001057 (sample SAMEA2621839) | marine metagenome | biome: marine biome (ENVO:00000447); feature: surface water layer (ENVO:00002042); material: "saline water (ENVO:00002010), including plankton (ENVO:xxxxxxxx)" | depth 5 m | reverse complement strand
GTTCGGAATGGGATCGGGTATTACACCTTCGCAATAATCACCAGGCGGGATACTTATACTTAAAAGTTTAATTTTGTAAACATTTTTTTTATAAATGATATCATTATTTATAATGCAAAATTTACTAAATTTAAGTAAATATCTTAAAAAAAAAATCCCTAAAAATAATCAAGTATATCTTAGACATAAAAAAAATAGTTTTCGTATTAATGAGAAATATCAAACTTTTTCAAGAGTAACACAAAAATTCGATAATAATATTTTAATTAGAGAAGGTGGAAAAAGAGTAAAGGGTTTTTTTAGAAGATGCTTTCAGAATAAACCGCTGATCAGTATTATTACTGTAGTTTTCAATGATGAAAAAGATTTAGAAAATACAATTAAAAGTGTTCTTTTGCAAGATTACGACAACTTAGAATTTATCATAATTGATGGTGGCTCCAGTGGAAAAGTGATAACCAAAATAAAGAAATATGAAAATTATATTGATTATTGGATAAGCCAGAAAGATCTTGGAATATGGGATGCATGGAACAAAGGTATAAGGTTATCAACTGGAAAGTTTATTTGTTTTTTGAATGTTGGAGATTTTTTTACAGAAAATTCCATTAATACAATAGTAAAGACAATAAACAAAAATGAAAATTTAGATATAATTTTTGGAGCAGTTAAAAAAAAAAAAATTTATGCTGGATTTTATCCTAAAAAGATATCAATGAATCTTAATATATTTCCTAGCTTTGTTTCAACCTTTGTCAGTAGCGATATTTATAAAAAATATGGCTTGTTTGATTTAAATTTTAAATATTTTAATGATTATGAATTTGTTTATAGACTGATAAAAAAAAAAAAATTAAATTGGGTAGCTACTAGTCAAAACAAGGTAATTACCGTATTTGATCTAAAGGGTTATTCCAGTAAGATTGGGATAATTAAACGGTTGATAGAAGAATTTAAGATAAGATTAAAATATGAAAACTTTTTTTTAATATTTTTCAAAATATTTTTGAAATTTTTTAGATTTTACTATTTAAAAATTTTTAAGACAAATAAATTTATTAAATATAATTAACGATTAAAAAATTTTTCAAAAACCTTAATCATTTTCTTGAAAGTTTTATCGTCTGTTATTGGACTAAGCCCTATATAAATACCTTTGTTGTGTATGTAATCTGCATTAGGAAATCTTTTTTTTCCAAATTCCTTAAAAATTTTCCCTACCGGGTGTTTTTGTAAATTGCCAACAATTATAGGACGGGACTCGATTCCATTTTTTTCTAGAAATGATATTAATTGTTTTCTTTTAAATTTACTTTTTTCAGTTAAAATTATAGGAATGGAAAACCATGAAGGACTAGATTTTTTTTCAACTAGAGGAAAATAAATGTTAGGATTTTTACTAAATTTAGTTATAAATAATTTATAAAGTTTTTTTCTTCTTAAGTTAAATCGATTTACTTTTTTAATTTGTTCTAGTCCAAAACCGGCCTGTAATTCTGTCGGCCTTACATTAAAACCCCAATTTACAAAGTTAAAATTTTTTTGATTTTTTTTGTAAAAATTTCTATCCCAACCATGAGATCTAAGATATTTTAAATTTTGATAAAATTTATTATCATTAGTTGTTATCATACCTCCTTCCATCGTTGTTATGTGATGTGAAAAGAAAAAAGAATAGCTTGCTGCTAGGCCAAAATTTCCAACAAAAGTTTTACCAAATTTTGAACCAAGAGCTTCGCAGCAATCTTCAAGTATAATAAGTTTATGCTTTTTCGCTAAATATGAAATTGCATCCATATTGCATGGATTTCCAAGCGCATGAACTAAGAAAATAGCTTTTGTTTTTTTGGTTATATTTCTTTTAAGTTCATTAATGTCAATATTGAGAGTTCTTTTATCAATATCTACAAACTTTACTTTAAGGCCAGCCATCATTGCACTCCAAATATGTGTGGGCCAAGTTAAAATTGGAATTATTATTTCATCATTTTTTTTTAATAATTTCAATTTCTTATCTATTAGACTAAAACTCATTAATAAATCTGAGGAAGATCCACTATTGACCATGATAGAGTATTTGCTTTTAATCAGTTTAGAAAATTTTTTTTCAAACTTGTTAGTTTTGTCCCACATCGTTGTCCTATACTTAATCATTGAATCTAGAGCTTGTCTGATTTCACTCTCTCCGTAAGTAGGTAGGCTTAATGGATACCAATATTTTTTCTTATTTATAAAAAAATTTTTGGAATTTTTTTGTAAATCGTCGGTTATATTTTTTAATTTAATCAAATTTGATCTTATATTTTTCATTTACTTTTTTTTTAAATTAATAAATTCATTGATTGTAAGTTTAATACCATCATCTAAAGAGACTTTATTTTTAAACCCTAATTTTTTAAACTTTGAAATATCAAGTAATTTTCTTTTTACACCATCAGGTTTTGTCTTATCCCAGAGAACTTTACCTTTGTAACCAACTATTTTTGAGATTTTTCTTGCTAGTTGATTTATAGATAAATCTTTGCCAGTTCCTACATTAATTGGATCTACCTTATTATAATTTTTCATTAAAAAAATTAGTGATTTTGCAGCGTCTGATACATGCATAAACTCTCTCTTTGGGTTGCCACTCCCCCACAACACTACTTTTTTTTGATTACTTTTTTTTGCCTCTACAAATCGTCTAATAAGGGCTGATAGAACATGGGAGTTTCTAAAATCAAAATTATCATTGGTCCCATAAATGTTACAAATCATTGGACAGATTATTTTTGTAGAAAATTTTTCATTATAATATTTTGCTAATCTTACACCTGTTATTTTTGCTAAAGCATATCCCTCATTTGTTTCCTCAAGATATCCACTTAATAAAGAGTTTTCTTTAATAGGTTGTTTGGCATTTTTTGGATATATGCACGAGCTACCTAAAAAAATAGATTTTTTTACTTTGTACTTATTAATACATTTAAAAAGATTCATTTGTATGAGCTGGTTATTCTCAAAAAATTCAATCTTATTTTCTTTATTAGCCAGAATTCCACCAACTTTAGCCGCAACTATGTAGACAAAATTTGGTCTTATGCTTTTAAAATATTTATCAACATCTTTAAAGTTAAGATAATTCAATTCTTTCTTTGTTGGGGTAAGTAGCCTAATATTATTTTTAAGTTTTAATTCTGAAACAAGAGCTTTACCAACCATCCCATAAGCTCCAGCGATTAAGACTTTTGGTTTCATAATCAATTTTAGGATAACTTTTTTATCTCAAAACCTACCATTTCTTTGACGAGCTTACTTATATTATATTTAGGTTTCCATTTTAACAATCTGCGAGCTTTAGAAGCATTCCCTAAAAGGGTTTGAACATCTAAAGGTCTGATATAACTTGTGTCACATTTTATGATAGGTCTTCCGTTATAATAACCTTTCTCATTTATGGTTTTACCTCTCCAGGATATTTTCATTTCAAGTTCATTTGAAACAAGTTGAATAAATTGTTTAATACTATAAGTATGGCCAGTAGCTATTACAAAATCGTCTGGTGTTTTTTGCTGTAAAATTTTCCACATAGCTTCAACATAATCTTTTGCATGACCCCAATCCCTTTTCGCATAAAGATTTCCAAGATATAATTCTTTTTGTAATCCAAACTTAATTTTACATAAAGCTGAGACAATTTTTTTTGTCACAAAAGTTTCACCTCTTAAGGGACTTTCATGATTAAACAAGATACCATTACAAGCAAAAAAATTATAAGCTTCTCTATAATTTTTAGTTATCCAGTGAGCATATAATTTTGCTACTCCGTAAGGACTTTGGGGATAAAAAGGTGTTTTTTCTGTTTGAGGTGTTTGCTGAACCTTTCCAAACATCTCTGAAGTGCCAGCTTGGTAGAATTTTGTTTTGTTTTGTAATTTATGAAATTTTATTGCTTCAAGTATTCTTAATGGGCCTAATGCATCTGCATTAGCAGTATACTCAGGAACCTCAAAAGAAACTGCTACATGTGATTGTGCTGCTAGGTTATAGATCTCGTCTGGTTTTACCTTTTCGATAACTTGAGAAACTGATATCGAGTCAGTTACATCTCCATAATGTAAAATAAAACTCCTTTTTTTCTCATGGGGGTCTTGGTAAAGATGATCTATTCTACCAGTATTGAATGATGATGATCTCCTTTTAATACCATGCACAATGTAATTTTTTTTAATCAGGAAATCTGCAAGATAGGCACCGTCCTGCCCAGTTATTCCAAATATAAGAGCTGTTTTTTTTTTCATTGATTCAATATTTTTTCTACAGTTTTTTTATGGCTTTGTTAAGGCTTTTTTTGTTAATTATCCTTTATAAAAGTAAATTTTCTAAACAGCTTTTTTAAATCATAATTTTCAATAAATATACAGTCCCGGTTTTCATTTTTGCACTTTTCATATTCTTCAAATTGTTTTTTAAATAAATTATCAATTCTAAAATAGTCATCCTCAATTTTATAATTAAAACTATTTATTAAATCAAAATTATAAAATCGTACTTCGTAAAATATTCTATCGATATTTCTTATTAAAAAAATCGAAATTGTTAAGATTATTAAAATTGATGAATATTTTATTAATTTATTCTTTGCTAAATTAAATCTAGACATGAAAATACTTAAAGGAATAAAAATTATCAATGAAATTATTACATATCCACCATATCTTAATGATGGATGATAAAAAAACCATTCTAGAAATAGAACAAATAAAGTTAGGTAAAATAATTTATAATTTATTTGTGAATATTTTTTTTTGTATTTTGATTTGAATAAAAGAAAAATAATGATACAAATTATTGCAATACCTCCAAGAAAGTCTGAAACTTTACTAAAAAAATATCTATCTATCCAATTTGGAAACCAATTATTGATCTTCACATAATCGGTTGGGTCAATCGGTGAAAAATACCCTGGGCCTCCACCGCCCTTTGACCACCACTCATAATGTAGATTCATTCTTTTTACATTTTCAATTGGGACTCCCCAATCAACATTAGCAAAACATGTTTGGCTAATTGGATATAGTAAACAGCCAGTATTTAAAAAATATATCAATAAGTTTAATGATATTAAAAGTGTGAAAATATAAAAAACTTTATTTTTAAAAATGTTTTTTATCAGGCTAAGCTTCTCGTCTTTCAAAATATAGAAAACCATTGGTATTAAAAAAATAAAATAAACAAAATAAAAAGATTTTAATGAAACAATAATGCCGGTTAAGATAAATATTTTTGTTATATAAGTTTCAAAAGATAAATAAGAAAACCTAAAGTTAAGCAGCATTATTAAAAGTAAAAAGATCAATATTTGAGCTGATCTATCGGTACCATGTTCTGCAAGTCTGTAAAAAAATATGTTTATGAATACAAAACTTATCAAATTTAAATAAAAAAATTCATCTATTTTTTTTGATTTAAGTTTTTTAATAATGTTTAAAATTAGATGAGTATTTGCAAACATCATAATTAAAAGAGCTCCAATATGATAAAGGAAGTATTTAATTCCTGGTAAATAAAATAATGAGTTTAGATAAAATATTGATGAATGTGTCCTAAATCCATGATTAAAATTACCAATTCCAATTATTTGTGAAAATTCATTTAAATAATAAGTATAAGGAAAATGATAATAACTAAAATCATCATGAGGTTTGTAAATTAATATACTAATAAAAAGAATTACTTGAAAACTAATTAAAATTTTAATTTCAAAAAAAGAGATTTTGTTAAAATAAATAATAAAAAAATATAAACCAACTAAAAGTAATAAAAGATTATGAAATTGATTATGGGAATAAAAAAAATGTGATAAATAAGAGTAAAATATTAGAACAAATATACCTGTTAAACCAATAAATCCAATATCAATATTTTTTTTATTAAAAAAAAAACTCGTTGCAAGAAAGCCAAATCCAAGAGTGGAAAATGGAATTAAAAAGTAAATTAAAATAAAGAATATTTGATTGTTAATCATTAATCTAAATATATATTGTATTTAATGATGCATTAAAATGAAATATTCTATTTAACAAAAAAAATGAATCTTACTTTAGTAATTCCAGCAAAAAATGAAAAAGAGTCACTACCTTTAGTGCTGAATGAGTTAAAAATTTATAATTTTAAAATTAAAGTAGTGTTGGAACGAGAAGATACAGAAACAATTAATGCAATAAAAAACTATAATTGTGAAATTGTTTTGCAAAAATATAACGGGTTTGGTGATGCTTTAAATCAAGGTATAAACTCGACTGAAACAGAGTTATTTTGTATTTTTAATGCGGATGGATCATTTAAACCAGATGAGATTAATAAAATGATTTCAAAAATTAATGAAGAAAATGCGGACTTTGTTTTTGCCACTAGATATGAAAAAAATTGTGGAAGTGATGATGATACAGTAGTTACTTTAATAGGAAATTATGTTTTCACTTTTTTTGGGAACTTCTTTTTTAAGCTTGGAATTTCTGATATTTTATATACGTTTGTTATTGGTAAAACATCTGCTTATCAAAAGCTAGATATTAAAAGTAAAGATTTTTCTTTTTGTGTAGAACTTCCTATAAAAGCAAAAAAAGCTGGTTTTAAATTGATGACTTCTAAAAGTTATGAAAGATCAAGAATCGCAGGAATAAAAAAAGTTAGTCCCTTCAAAGATGGTTTAAAAATTTTAATCTCAATGATAAAATTATTTTTTACCAAGCTTAATTAATTTATGATATCTAAGAAAAAAATTATAGAAAATTATATATAAAATTAAGTTAAGAAAAATTAATTGAATTTGAAATTTTGTATTATAAATATCAATTGATCCCAAAGAAACAACAAGAATATTGAAAAAATTAATCAAAATACTACTAAGATTATTTGATTTCACTATTGATAACTTCAATTTTTTTTTAATATAAAAAAATAATAACTGATGAAAATGTAAGTTATCTGCCTCTAAGGGCGAAATTTTTTGAAAATATTTCCTTAATATTGAAAAAAAATTTTCGAAACAAGGATACCAAATTAGTAGAATAAAAAAATAAGGAGATACATTAGAATTCAAGTTGTGAGATTTAATAATTATAAAGCCAAGCAAAAAACTAAGAATATACGCTCCGTTATCACCGAGCATTAAATAATTCATAAAATTCAATACTAAAAGTACTGATAATAGAATTAGCAAAAATATAAAATTTTGATCTTTTACTGAGAAAAAAGATATTAAATCTAATTTTAAAAGTAGTGATATGACAATTATAACGTACAAAATTAACATACCGTTTAAACCGTCAATAAAGTTAGAGCCGTTAATAAGAATTAATAAACAAAAACTTGAAAAAAAATAAGCAAAGTAATTATTTTGTAATAAATTATCGAAAAATTCCAACCTTGATGAGATAATTTTTAAATCAGAAAATAACACAAAGGCAATTATAAGAAAAATTTGAAAAATAAACCTTTTTTTTGCTGAAATTATTAATTTACGATCTGATAAGAAACCAATAAAAAAAATAAATATCAAAAAAATATCAAATATTGGATATTTAATAAAGATTAAAACTAATGGAGCTATTAGCAATATTCCTCCCGACAAAGGAATATTTTTTTTATTTGAAAAAAATTGATGTTTGTCACCTGAATAATTGGAAAAAAAAGCGTTTTTTTTTAAGTATATCGATGTAGAAATTACAAAAATTATATAAAATGAGTAATAAATTAACATTTATTTTTTTCTAATAAAATTAAAACTTAAAATAAATAAATAATATAAGGATTTTAAAAAGTTAAATCCCATAAAGTAGTTATAAACTCTAAAACCATCCTTGAGTTTTTGGGAAGTTGAAGAAGATAAAGATTGATCAAGTTTTGTCCACATTGTTAAGTTTTTGTCAATTGCGTAAAAGAATATATCTTTTTTTAAAATTTGTAACCAAACTACAAAATCTTCTTTAGTAGTTAAATTTGGAAATTTTATATCATTTTCTATTAATAATTTTTTTTCTAAAATAACAGTTGATAGTCCAATATCACATGATTTTAAGAGTTCTTTTAAAGAACAAATATTCTTAGCTGTTCTATTGCCTATTATTTTCTTCTTATCATCTATAATTAAATATGATGTGTGAGAAGCCTGAAAATTGTTTTTTTTCATATATGATATTTGTACATCAAGTTTTTCGGGTACCCAATTATCATCTGCATCCAAAAATGCTAAATATTTGCCTGCAGACCTATCTATTCCAAGGTTTCTCGAAATACCCGCCCCAACTCTAAATTTATTTTGAATTAGAATAATTCTCGCATCATTCTTTTTTAAATCAGAGATAAAAGTTAAATCTTCTAGATCCTCATCGTCATATACAATAATAATTTCTAAATTTTTGTAAGTTTGTTTTATTACAGAGTTAATTGTATTCTTTATAAATTTTCTTTTTTTGTAATAAGGAATAATGACACTTACTAAATCCATTAAGTTGATGTTTAGTTTTAATTAACTTTCTAAAAAGCTTTTAAGCTGTTTAGATCTGCTTGGGTGCTTTAATTTTCTCAAGGCTTTTGCTTCTATTTGACGTATCCTTTCTCTTGTTACTGAAAATTGTAGGCCAACTTCTTCTAGAGTATGATCAGTATTCATTCCAACCCCAAACCTCATTCTTAAAACTCTTTCCTCTCTGGGAGTTAAGGTTGAAAGTATTTTTGTAGTCGCCTCACTTAAATTTGATTTAATAGCTTGTTCCAAAGGAGCTAACGCCTTTGTATCCTCGATAAAATCTCCTAAGCTACTATCTTCTTCATCCCCAACAGGTTTTTCAAGTGAAACTGGTTCTTTTGAAATTTTTAACACTTTTCTTACTTTCTCCAATGGCATTCTAAGTTTTTTTGCTAATTCCTCTGGAGTTGCTTCTCTTCCAAATTCACTCAAAATTAATCTTTGAGTTCTTACAATTTTATTAATAGTCTCTATCATGTGGACTGGTATACGTATCGTTCTTGCTTGATCAGCAATAGATCTTGTAATTGCTTGTCTTATCCACCAAGTAGCATAGGTTGAGAACTTATATCCTCTACGATATTCAAACTTATCTACTGCTTTCATTAAGCCGATGTTACCTTCTTGAATTAAATCTAAAAATTGCAAACCTCTATTTGTATATTTTTTTGCAATAGAAATGACTAACCGAAGATTTGCTTCTACCATTTCCTTTTTTGCTATTCGTGACTCCTTTTCTCCTTTCTGAACTCTGCTTACGATTTTTTTAAAATCCGTAACACTAATACCTAGCTTATGGCTAATTTCTGTAAGTCTATCTCTTATATTTTTAAATTCATCTTTATTTTTATTAAAGAAGTTTTTCCAAGTTAGATTTGTACTTAAAAAATTTTTTAAGTTAGGATTTATTTCATTTCCAATATAAAATTTAATAAATTCCTCTCTTGAAATTTTATTATTTACAGCTAATCTTAATAAATTACCTTCGAGTGAAAGGATTTTTCTATTTTCAATATAATGATTTTGAACAAGGATTTCTAATACTGATGGTGATAATTGTAAAGATTTGATATTTTCTAAAATCTCGCTCACAATTTTTTGATAACTCTTTTCTTTTGATGTGGTAAATTCAGAATTTTTTAAAAGACAATCTAACTTTTCTTTTTGATACTTTGTAAGTTTTACATAGTCCTTTGTAAGCGTGTTTATTGTATCCAGTACCTTTGGTTTAATCTCACTTTCCATTGCAGCTAAAGTTGGATTGAATTCATCTTCTTCTACCTCTTGACTTTGTTGCTCTTTTTTATTTTCATCTTTTGAATTTTTAAGCTTAGTGGAATCGTTTTTTTTATCTTTATCACTTTGAGAAGTATTCTCTTCCTCCATATAATTAGTATCTATATCAATTATTTCTCTTACCAAAATTTCATCTTTTTGAAGTTTTTCATTCCATTCAAAAAATTGTTGAGCTGTTATAGGACTTTGTGAAAGAGCGTTGAGCATTACATCCTTCCCAGCTTCTATTCTTTTTGCTATTGCAATCTCACCTTCCCTAGAAAGTAATTCGACACCTCCCATTTCCCTTAAATACATTCTTATAGGATCATCACTTTTTTCGATTGCTTTTGGCTCTTCCTTGTTTTGGTTATCTCTTTTCTTTAGAGACTTAAAGTCTGATTTTTTTTCAACTAGAGAAATTTTCTCATTTAAAATGTGAATGAAAGCATGAGCTAAATTTTCTCCGGATAAATTTCTTTTTCCCAGAGATTTGTTAAGCTCATCATAAGTAATGAAACCTCTATGAACCCCACGGCCCATAAGTCTAGCAAATGATTTTGTAATTATTCTTTCCACAATTAAATACTTTGGAATGACTTATATAATGAGAATTTCAAAAAAATCCATGATAAATTTCCAGTATTAATTAATATTTTGCTCCTTTTTGAGCCTATTAATTTCATCAAAAGTGTTTTGACTAAAATCTTCTGCAAATTTTGATTCTAGTTCTTGAATTCGTAATTCTAGATCATGAGTCTTTAGTTCATTTTTTATATCATTAAAGATTTCTACGATCTTGCTCTCATCTTTGTCGTTTCTATGGACTATATGTTTTATATTTGCGTATTTTTCAATTTGATCCAAAAGTTGATCATCAATTTGTAAACCATCAAGATTTCCACCTTTTAAACATTCCAAAATTTTGCTAAAAACTAAAACATTCTCTTTTTTAAAAAACTTAACATTTTCCAACAAATCAGATCTTTGATAAAAAAAATTTAAATTATTAACCATAATATAAAGTAAACAAAATTCTTTGATATCTGTTGAAGAAAAGCTTTCAGTATCCTTAAAAAGTTTTTTTGTTTTATCGAGTGGCTTATAAAAATTAAAAGACGATTTTTTAAAATTTTTGAAGATTGTTCCTGGAGAATATTTTGCTAAGTTCTCTAAAAAATATCCTAAAATATATTTTTTAACGACACTGTCTTTGACTGTATTTGCTATACTTTTAAATTTCTTTTCGAGTGAAGCTAGTGCTGATGGAGATGAAGAACTTTCTTTTTTGTAATGTTCAAATATCAATTTATGCACTGAAATTTTATTACTCTTATAATAATCTAAAAATTCATTTTTTCCTTTTTTTTCAACAAATGTATCTGGATCTTCTCCGTCTGGAAGAAATAAAAAATATATTTGTTTGTCTGGAAGAACACTCTTAATTGAATTTTCTGCTGCTCTTATTGCAGCTTTATATCCACTTTCATCACCATCGAAACAAATTACAATATCATTAAAAAACTGGGTTACTATATAAATTTGTTTGTCGGTCAACGAAGTTCCTAAATTTGCAATACAATTTTCTATTTCAAATTTGCTTAAAC
>TARA_B100001057_G_scaffold234116_1_pt1 | contig 11397 bp, 9 predicted proteins | sample TARA_B100001057 | Tara Oceans TARA_B100001057 (sample SAMEA2621839) | marine metagenome | biome: marine biome (ENVO:00000447); feature: surface water layer (ENVO:00002042); material: "saline water (ENVO:00002010), including plankton (ENVO:xxxxxxxx)" | depth 5 m | reverse complement strand
TGATCCTGCTTGTTGGCCTTGAAGTGATCCTGCAGCTTGTTGATGTTGGCGCTCAGCAGAGCTACCTGAACCTCAGGGGAACCGGTATCGCCATCACCTTGCTGAAAATCTTTAACGATCTGAGCTTTCTCACTGGCAGACAGTGCCATATTTCACCTCATTGGTTGCGATGCATACCTATTCAGCCGAACCGCGCATCTCTACAGCCCGGCTAATCAGCAAAAGGCGTTTACCGTTTGCTGTTCTTGACCAGACGGCGAGGCACCAGTTGAGTGCCATCGCCTTCCGGCAATGCTTCTGCCAGCCCTACGAAGGAATGCTCGCCATACAGGCGGACGAAACCTTCAAAAGGCTGACCCGGTATTCTAACCGGTTGTCCGTTCAAGATCGATACCAGCGGCACGCCGGACAATCGGTACTCGGGAAACATGGTGAGGGCGGTTTCCGGCGGCAACAGCAGGCCATCCAGGCTTTCCCCGCGCTCGCGCATGGCTTCCAGGTCTTTGACATCGTGGGCATTTGCCAGGGTGTAGCCGGAGGCCAGGGTGCGACGCAGAGCACTGACATGAGCTCCACAGCCCAGAACCTCACCAATATCCTCAACCAGTGAGCGGATATACGTACCCTTGGTACAGGTAACCGCAAGATCCAGCTCCTGTTCCCGAACCGCCAACAATTTGAGCTCGTAAATGGTCACCGGCCTGGCCGGGCGCTCAATTTCGATACCCTCGCGGGCGTATTCGTACAGTGGTTTGCCCTGATGCTTCAGAGCCGAGTACATGGAGGGCACTTGCTGAATGTCGCCACGGAACCGGGCCAGTACGGCCTCCACTTCTTCCTCACTGAAGTGGGGAACCGACTTTTCCTCCACCACAGCCCCTTCGCTGTCTCCGGTTTCTGTCCGGATGCCCAGGCGTGCGGTGGTGATATACGCCTTGTCACTGTCCAGCATGGTCTGGGAGAACTTGGTGGCCTCACCAAAACACAGGGGCAGCACGCCAGTGGCGAGCGGATCAAGCGCACCGGTATGGCCGGCCTTCGCCGCACCATACAGGCGCTTGACCTGCTGCAGAATCCCGTTGGAGGTAACGCCCTGGGGCTTGTCGATTACCAGGATGCCGTTTACGTCACGGCCTTTGCGTCTTCGGCTCAAGCGTCACGCTCCGGGTTATCGGAAACCGGGTCATCATTATCGTCCCGGGGCACGGCAGGCTTGTCGCCAACCGCTTCGCGGATCAGGCGATCCATCTTGCGGCTCTGCCCCAACAGTTTGTCGAAGTGAAACCGCAGATGGGGCACCACACGCAATTTCATGGCGCGACCAACCTGCCCGCGCAGAAACCCGGAGGCCTTGTTCAACACCGTCAGGGAGTCCTGCACTTCGGGTGAATCTTCGGTGAGCTCCTCGGTGGACAGCAACGAAATATAGATATCGGCATAGCCGAGGTCACGGCTGACTTTCACATCATTAACCGTGACCATACCAACGCGAGGATCCTTCACCTCGCGCTGGATCAGCTGCGCCAGCTCTCGCTGCATCTGATCGCCGATGCGATCTACGCGACTGTATTCCCGTGCCATCAGGCCCCCGTGGACTCAAGCTGACGTTCAACACGGACGCGATCGAACACTTCGATCTGGTCACCCACTTTCACGTCGTAGCCTTTAACACCGATACCACATTCCATACCGTTGCGAACTTCCGCCACATCGTCCTTGAAGCGACGCAGGGATTCCAGCTCGCCTTCAAAGATCACCACGTTGTCACGCAGTACGCGGATCGGCTTATTACGGTATACGGTGCCCTCAGTCACCATACAGCCAGCCACCTGACCGAATTTCGGCGAACGGAATACGTCACGCACATCGGCAATGCCCACAATATCTTCGCGGAATTCCGGCTTGAGCATGCCTGTCAAAGCCGCTTTCACATCATCAATCAGGTTATAGATGATGCTGTAGTAGCGCAGATCCAGACCTTCCTGCTCAACCAGACGCTTGGATGCGGTATCCGCACGCACGTTGAAACCGAAAATAACGGCGTTGGTGGCCATGGCCAGGCTGACGTCGGTCTCGGCGATACCGCCAACACCAGACGAAACAATCTTCACCTGAACCTCGTCGTTGCCCAGGTCCTGCAGGGCCTTGGTAATGGCTTCCAGAGAACCACGCACGTCAGTCTTGAGCACCACGTTGAGGGTCTTGACCTCGTCCTTGCCCATATTCTCGAACATGTTCTCGAGCTTGGCAGCTTGCTGGCGCTGGAGACGTTGCTCACGCTCACGGGTCTGACGGAATTCAGCCAGCTCTTTGGCTTTTTTCTCGTCTGCCACAGCGAAGAATTCGTCACCGGCGTCTGGCGTGCCGTTCAGGCCCAGAATCTCGACCGGAATCGACGGGCCAGCTTCTTTCACCTGGCGCCCGGCTTCGTCTGTCATGGCGCGCACCTTACCGAAGAAGGAACCGGCCACCACCATGTCGCCCTGGCGAAGCGTACCGTTCTGAACCAGCACGGTAGCAACAGAACCACGGCCGCGTTCCAGGCTGGATTCAACCACAACACCTTTCGCCGCTGCATCCGGGGACGCTTCCAGCTCAAGGATTTCAGCCTGCAGCAAGACGGCTTCCAGCAGGTCATCGATGCCCATACCAGTGTGTGCAGAAACAGGCACGAACTGAACGTCGCCACCCCAGTCTTCCGGAATGACTTCCAGAGCTGAAAGCTCGTTCTTGATGCGGTCCGGATCGGCTTCTTCCTTGTCCATCTTGTTGATGGCAACCACGATCGGTACGCCGGCAGAACGGGCGTGCTCAACGGCTTCCTTGGTTTGAGGCATAACACCGTCGTCGGCTGCCACCACCAGGATAACGATGTCGGTACACTGGGCACCACGAGCACGCATGGCGGTAAATGCGGCGTGGCCCGGGGTATCCAGGAAGGACACCATGCCGTGTTCAGTTTCTACATGGTAAGCACCAATGTGCTGGGTAATACCACCGGACTCACCGGCAGCAACCTTGGCGCGGCGGATATGGTCCAGCAGCGAGGTCTTGCCATGGTCAACGTGACCCATAACACTGACAACCGGCGCGCGCTTGATCTTCTCTTTGCCTTCATCCGGGCCGGTGATTTCGCTCAGAACTTCCTCTTCGAAGGCATCCTCACTCACCGCCTTGGGCTTGTGACCCAGCTCTTCGGTAACCAGGATCGCCGTTTCCTGATCCAGCGCCTGATTGATGGTTGCCATCACCCCCATACCCATCAGGGTCTTGATAACATCAGCGGACTTGACGGCCATGCGCTGGGCGAGATCACCAACGGTGATGGTTTCCGGAATCTGTACTTCTCTGACCATGGGCTTTGTGGGCCTCTCGAAAGCATGACGCTTTTCTTTCGGTTTCTTTTTGGCCCGCAGCGGCTTGCGAAGAGTGGTTTCCTCTTCGTCTTCGCTCAGTACTACCGGTTCTTCTACCGGACGGCTGCGAGGACCGCGATGGCCAGCCTGCTTCTTCTTCGGCTTGCCTTCTTCAATATCATCGCCGCGCTCACGCACCTTCTCTTTTTTCTTCTTCGGCTTGCGATCCCGACCTTCATCCTCAGGCGGAGGCATGGGAATATCCTCCGGCGCGATGGCAGGCTCTGCGGATTCTGCAGCAGGTTCCGGAGCAGCTTTGGCTTCGGTTTCCGCTGCGGCCGGAGCTTCCGTTTCGGGGGCTTCGGCAGGTGCAGCTTCCGCTGCGACCTTCGGCGTTTCTTCCACCGGTGCCTGCTCTTCGGCCGGTGCCTGTACCGGCTCTTCCGCTACCGGCGCCTCAGCTTCCGGTTCGGGTTGCAGCTCTGCACGCTTGATATAGGTGCGGCGCTTGCGCACTTCTACGTTGACAGTCTTGGCCTTGCCGGCCTTAAGCGTCGTCGTGGTCTTGCGCTTGAGTGTAATCTTCCGCGGTTCAGCTTCCGCCTCGCCATGGTTTTTTCTCAGATAGGCCAGCAACTGCTGCTTCTCATCGCTGGTGACAGCGTCGTTTTCGCTGCGGGCTTTCAGGCCCGCTTCCACGATCTGCTTCAGCAAACGATCCACGGGAGCGCCTACATCTGCGGCCAGTTGTTTTACCGTTACTTCAGCCATACTGGTCCTCCTCTCCCGAATCAGGCCTGGTCTTCAAACCAGGGTGCGCGCGCAGTCATAATCAATTGACCAGCACGCTCTTCATCCATACCTTCAATTTCGAGCAGCTCATCAATCGACTGCTCCGCCAGATCTTCCATTGTGCGCACGCCCATGCCGGCAAGCTTGAATGCCAGCGCCCGGTCCATGCCGTCCATATTCAGAAGATCGTCTTCGGGCTCAGCGCCCTCCAGGGCTTCTTCACTGGCCAGCGCCTGGTTCAGCAATACGTCTTTGGCACGACGGCGCAATTCAGTGACGGTTTCCTCGTCAAAGCCCTCAATCGCCAGCATTTCTTCCATCGGTACGTAGGCCACCTCTTCAATGGAGGTAAAGCCTTCCTCGATAAGAACACCGGCAAATTCTTCATCAACATCCAGATGAGCGGTAAAGTGTTCAAGCAGGCGGTTGTATTCCTGCTCCTGGCGCTCACCGGCTTCTTCTTCCGTCATCACGTTCAGGGTCCAACCGGTCAGCTCGGTCGCCAGACGAACGTTCTGGCCGTTCCGGCCGATGGCCTGCGCCAGGTTATCTTCGGCAACGGCTACATCCATGGTGTGACGGTCTTCATCCATGACAATGGAGGCCACCTCAGCAGGCGCCATCGCGTTGATGACCAACTGAGCCGGGTTATCGTCGTAAAGCACGATATCCACACGCTCACCGCCCAGCTCATTAGACACTGCCTGTACGCGGGAGCCCCGCATACCCACACAAGCGCCAACCGGGTCAATACGGCGGTCGTTGGTCTTCACCGCTATCTTGGCCCGGGAGCCCGGATCGCGAGCGGCACCGCGAATCTCGATCAGCTCCTCGGCAATCTCGGGAACCTCGATGCGGAAAAGCTCGATCAGCATTTGCGAATCGGTACGGCTCAGAATCAGCTGTGGTCCGCGATGATCGGTGCGAATCTCCAGCAGCAGAGCACGAACGCGATCGCCCATCCGGAAGGTTTCACGGGGAATCAGGTGCTCACGGGGAAGCAGAGCTTCTGCGTTGCCACCCAGATCCACAATCACATTGTCCCGGGTCACCTTCTTGACGGTACCGGACACCAGCTCACCGATACGATCGCGGTAGCTGTCGACAATCTTCATGCGCTCGGCTTCGCGCACTTTCTGGAAGATGATCTGCTTGGCCGCCTGGGCACCAATGCGCCCGAACGCCACAGACTCCACCTTCTCTTCGTACATATCACCCGGCTTCAGATTGGTGTCGATCTCTTCCGCTTCCTGCAGGGTCAGCTCAGTGCCCAACGCAGGAACGGCATCATTGTCGACCACCAGCCAGCGTCGGAAGGTTTCGTATTCTCCGGTGCGGCGATCAATGGCAACCCGGATATCCGCCTCTTCGTCTTCATAACGTTTCTTGGCAGCGGTAGCGAGCGCGAGTTCAATCGCCTCGAAAATCACATCCTTCTCGACACCTTTCTCGTTCGAGACGGATTCCACTACCAGCAAGATCTCTTTACTCATGGGATTGCCCTGCCCTCAAAATAAACGATACATCTATAGATTTATTCGAATGTGTCACTCGAAAACCGGCACGATGTTGGCTTTTTCGATACTGTCGAAGGGCAACAGGTATTCGTGGTCATCTACTACAACTACCACGTCTTCGCCCTCCACCCCTTTGATCAGGCCCAGGAATTTGCGCCGGCCCTCAAACGCCATACGCAGCTTGATCTGCACTTTATGACCAATAAATGCCTCGTACTGCTCCAGCCGGAACAGCGGCCGGTCCATACCGGGCGAAGACACTTCCAGCGTATATTCTGTCTGGATGGGGTCTTCCACATCCATTACCCCGCTGACCTGACGACTGACTTTCTCGCAGTCGTCGATCGCGATGCCGTTCTCGGCATCATCAATAAACACCCGAAGCTTGGAATGGTGTCCATGGGAGCGGAATTCAATTCCCCAGAACTCATAACCCAGACCCTCGACCACCGGGCGCAGGATGTCTTCCAGTTGTTTCAGTTTGGCTGACAAGTGTCGCCGCCTCCGTTTCCGAATTTTCAGGGTACAAAAACAAAAAAAGGGCTGTTAATCAGCCCTTTTATGCACCAGGGCCCTTTGCGCCAGGCCCCTTAATCAAAAAGCCCCTGAAACATGGGGCCTTTTGTTGCAAGAATTCGCAAAGCGCCAACCCTTTCAAGCGCTCTGCCGACAGACACCTGGCCTGCCTGGAAGCCTCGATGCTCGCAGGCTCCAATATCCGCGGGAGTATAGTGACGCCACGCGGACTGGTCAAGGACTGACCAAAAAAAACGGCCTGGGTTTGCCAAGCCGTCTTCTTTTAATATGGTGCCCGGGGCCGGACTCGAACCGGCACAGCTTTCGCTACCACCCCCTCAAGATGGCGTGTCTACCAGTTTCACCACCCGGGCATCATTCTTTACTCGAGTTCGGGGAGCGCGTCCCCACCCTCGGATTCGCTGTTAGCTGCAGGCTCATCAGCAGAGGGAGCCTGCCCAGCTTGCGCACCTGCCTGAGACGATTCCTGAACAACCGGAATACCTGCCTCGCCAGCCACTTCGGCGCGCTGCTTGGCAAAAATTGCCAGCGAAAAACTTGTCACAAAAAAGATAACCGCCATAAAAGTGGTCATCCGCGTCAGGAAGCTTCCGCTGCCCTGACTACCAAACACGGTCTGGGACGCACCACCACCGAAAGCCGCTCCGGCGTCTGCACCCTTGCCCTGCTGGATCAGAACCAGGCCCACCAGCGACACGGCGATCACGACGTGAACAACAACTACCAGTGTTTCCAACCAATCCATACAGACTCTCGTAAACGTGTCGGCTTAGACACCTGCCGGGAAAGACCGGCAAATGCTGATAAATTCTTCGGCCTTCAACGATGCACCACCGATGAGACCGCCATCAATATCCGGCTCTGCAAACAAAGCGGCAGCATTATCCGCTTTTACACTGCCGCCGTAAAGTACCGAAATCTCTTTAGCCGGTGCATTCATACCATCCAGCACCTTGCGGATTTCCGAATGCATGGCCTGGGCATCGTCTGCCGTCGCGGTTTTTCCGGTTCCGATAGCCCAGACCGGCTCATACGCCACAACAACCCTGGACCACTGGTCGCCAGCTACAACTGCCAGCCCGTTGCGAACCTGCTCGGCAACCACCGCTTCGGCTTGACCGGCTTCCCGCTCCGCGAGCGTTTCACCTACACACAGCACCGCAACCAAGCCACTCAACAGAACCTGCTCAACCTTGGCGGCTGCCACAGAATCCGTCTCACCAAACAACTGCCGGCGCTCGGAATGCCCCACCAGCACATAACCACACCCCATATCGCGGGCCATTTCGGCGGAGATTTCTCCGGTGTATGCGCCAGATTGCCACTGGGACACGTTCTGTGCACCGGTAGTGATCCGCCCACCTCCCTGCTCAGCAACCTGGCCCAGATAGATCGCAGGAGGGATAATAACCACCTCCACATCTTTGCCAACATTACCGGACTGCTCGCAAACTGCGCCAACCAGCTGTTTCACCAGATCTTTCGACCCGTTCATTTTCCAGTTTCCGGCAACAATTCTGCGACGCATCTCTGTCCTCGACAGTCCCGAGCAAAAGGGAGGCGGAACTATACAGCAGTCACCCGCGGTACACAACCACCCTTCGAAATCAGGGTGTTGAGCGCTCCACCACCAGGGCAAGCTCTTCCACTACCCGGGTAATATCGTCCGCGCTCTGGCCCTCGGCCATCACTCTGATCAGCGGCTCGGTGCCGGATGCCCGCAGCAGAATGCGCCCGGCATCACCCAGCGAAGCCTCTGCCCGCGCCATGGCCTCAACAATATCCGCCCTACCCAACGGATCAAACCGTTCGGCAACGCGTACGTTGATCATTTTCTGCGGCAGCTTGCTCATACCTGCCCGCAGTTCTCCCATAGTCTTGCCGGACTTCCGCACTGCCAGCAGTACCTGCAACGCAGAGACAATACCGTCACCCGTGGTGGTGCAATCCCGGATCACCATATGCCCGGAACCCTCGCCTCCAATCAGCCAGTTATTGGCCAACAGGCGCTCCATCACATAACGATCGCCAACCTTGGCCCGCTCGAACTCGACGCCGATTTCGCGCAGAGCCAACTCAACACCCAGGTTGGTCATTAACGTACCAACCACACCACCGTTCAGCCGTCCTTCTGCCTGGCGCTGGGAAGCCAGGATATACAACAGTTCGTCGCCATCCACTTCGGAACCATCACGATCCACCATCAACACCCGGTCGCCGTCACCGTCGAAGGCAATACCAAGATCAGCCTTTTTCTCGGCAACCGCCTGTTTCAGCGCGCCCAGATGGGTAGAGCCAACATTCAGGTTGATGTTCAAGCCATCTGGCTCGGCGCCAATCACCGTCACTTTCGCCCCCAGCTCACGGAACACTTTGGGCGCCACGTGGTAGGTAGCACCGTGAGCACAGTCAAGCACCAGGTGCATGCCGTCGAGAGTAAACTCGTTTGGCACAGTACTTTTGCAGAACTCCACATAGCGACCGGGCGCATCGTCTACCCGGCTCGCCTTGCCCAGTTCTTCCGGCTCACACACTTCGATAGGCTGGTCCAGCCAGCGCTCAATCTCGGCTTCCAGGGCGTCGTCCAGTTTGGTACCGGCAGAAGAAAAGAATTTGATGCCGTTATCATGATGAGGGTTGTGGGAGGCACTGATGACAATTCCGGCAGATGCCCGGAAAGTTCGCGTGAGGTAGGCAATCGCCGGTGTCGGCATCGGCCCCAGCAACTTCACATCAACACCCGCCGCGGCCAGACCAGCCTCCAGCGCCGATTCGAACATATAGCCAGACAAACGGGTATCCTTGCCGATCAGTACGCTGTTGCGCTGGCCCGCACGCTTGAATGCCTGCCCCGCAGCCCACCCCAGATGCAGCATGAACTCCGGCGTAATCGGACTGTCTCCGACCCGGCCACGAATGCCATCGGTACCAAAGTATTTGCGCTGGGTCATCAGATTGCCTCCTTCACTGCCGTTACGATCCTGACGGCGTCCACAGTTTCCCTAACGTCGTGCACCCTGAGGATGCTCGCCCCTTTCATGGCCGATATTGTCGCGGCAGCGAGGCTGGCCGGCAACCTTTCATTCACATCGCGACCCGTGACCGCACCCAGCATGGATTTTCGCGAGACCCCGACAAGCAATGGATGCCCGAGAATATGCAACTGCTCAAGGCTGGCGAGCAGCTGATAGTTATGCTCCACGCTCTTGCCGAAGCCAAAGCCGGGATCAAGAATAATGTTATCGGCACGAACACCGGCCTGCTCAGCCACCCGCATACGCTCCGTCAGAAAAGAGCTGACTTCCCGACGCACATTCCGGTATCGGGGATCGTCCTGCATGCTATCCGGCTCACCCTGAATATGCATGATGCACACCGGAATGCCGGCCTTTGCGGCCACTTCGGGCGCGCCTTCGCGCTGCAGGGCGCGGACATCGTTGATCAGGCCGGCACCCAGCCGAGCGGTTTCAGCCATCACCACAGGATTGCTGGTATCCACCGAAATCACGGTATCCAACTCTTTGGCAATGGCTTCGACCACCGGGCATACGCGGTCCAGCTCTTCCTGGGTCGAGACTTCGTTTGCGCCGGGGCGAGTCGACTCACCTCCAACATCAATAAAAGAAGCGCCGTCATTGACCATCTGCCTGGCCCGCACAAGCGCCGATTCCCTGGAATTAAAGCGTCCGCCATCGGAAAACGAATCGGGGGTGACATTCAGAATACCCATCACGTGGCACCGAGACAGATCCAGTTCGCGACCGGCAAAGTTCATTTTCATAACGCGACTTCCACAGGCAGAGTTTTCGGAGAGACAAAAACAAACGCCGCCCGGGAGCCCGGGCGGCGCATTCAGTTACTCAGGCTTTGACGGCGAGTCAGTGCTCGCCGGCCGGACGCCCTACACCGGGTTGCCGGCCGTCGTCGGAGCTTCTAGGCTCCGGCGCCTGCTCAGGCTCTTCAGCCTTGACGCCTCCGGCAGGACCACTGTCACCCCAGTTCTTGGGCGGCCGAGGTTCCTTGCCAGCCATGATGTCGTCAATCTGGTAACGATCGATGGTTTCATACTTCATAAGTGCTTCGGCCATCATGTCCAGCTTGTCCCGGTTATCAATCAGGATCTGCTTGGCCTTTTCGTAGCACTCATCAATGATGTTGCGAACTTCCTCGTCAATCCGCTGGGCGGTCTCCGGCGAGTACACCGTATGTGCCTGCCCCGCGGAACGGCCGAGGAAGGGTTCCTCGCTATCGGTGTCGTACTGCAAAGGGCCAAGCTTCTCGGACAGCCCCCAGCGGGTCACCATGTTCCGGGCCAGGCTCGTGGCCCGCTCGATGTCGTTGGACGCACCAGTGGTGACACCATCGAAGCCCAGGGTCAGCTCTTCCGCGATACGGCCACCAAACAGGCTACAGATCGAGCTGATCAGATAGCGTTTGGAATGGCTGTACTTGTCCTCTTCCGGGAGGAACATGGTCACACCCAGGGCGCGGCCACGAGGAATAATACTCACTTTGTAGACCGGATCATGCTCAGGCATCAGGCGGCCAACAATGGCATGGCCGGACTCATGGTAAGCCGTGTTCCGCTTTTCCTTCTCACTCATCACCATGGACTTGCGCTCGGCGCCCATCATGATCTTGTCCTTGGCCAGCTCCAGCTCTTCCATGGAGACCAGGCGCTGGTTACGACGGGCCGCAAACAGAGCCGCTTCGTTAACCAGGTTGGCAAGATCGGCACCGGAGAAGCCTGGCGTACCCCGCGCGATGACGGCAGGATCAATGCCATCAGCCAGCGGCACTTTTTTCATATGCACTTTCAAAATCTGCTCACGGCCAATGATGTCCGGCAGGCTCACCACCACCTGGCGATCGAACCGGCCAGGGCGCAACAACGCCGGGTCCAGCACGTCCGGACGGTTGGTGGCGGCAATGACGATAACGCCTTCATTGCCTTCGAAGCCGTCCATTTCCACCAGCAACTGGTTGAGGGTCTGCTCACGCTCGTCGTGACCACCGCCCATACCAGCACCACGGTGACGGCCAACCGCATCGATCTCATCAATGAAGATAATGCACGGGCTTTGTTTTTTCGCCTGCTCGAACATGTCGCGAACACGGGAGGCACCCACGCCCACAAACATTTCCACAAAGTCGGAGCCGGAGATAGAGAAGAACGGCACCTTGGCCTCGCCCGC
>TARA_B100001057_G_scaffold236340_1_pt1 | contig 11406 bp, 11 predicted proteins | sample TARA_B100001057 | Tara Oceans TARA_B100001057 (sample SAMEA2621839) | marine metagenome | biome: marine biome (ENVO:00000447); feature: surface water layer (ENVO:00002042); material: "saline water (ENVO:00002010), including plankton (ENVO:xxxxxxxx)" | depth 5 m | reverse complement strand
TTATGGCGCCCTTTTTTTATGAGAAAAAGTTTTTAAGAGTTTTGATTAAAGATCCACTTTCTTCTTTAATGTAATTTTCATCAACCCATTCAGGGAATTTAGCAAACAATCTTTTCCATTGTTTCATTTCTGTATACATATCTAGTATCTTTTTATGATACTCACTTCTATTAGAAAATCCAAGTTCTTTTCTTAATCCGTTTATTCTATTTTTACATTCATTTAAATCTTCTAAATCTCTATCTACTGCAAATAATATTTCTTCAAAAGATTTTTTATCAGAAAACTTTTCTATTAGAAATTTGTGGTGTTTGTTTTTTGGTTTTCCATTGTAGAGAAACATAATCTCTTGTAAATCATAGTATAATGCTTTAACAGGATTTATAGTCTCTCTATATCTTTCAACTACTTCTGGTATATGAAACTTAGTACTATCAGTAGCCATGCTTTCTAAAGTACTTAATGCTACAATGTTTATCTTTTGTCTGTTTGCAGTTATTTCTTTTTGAGAACGTTGTTTTACTTTGTTTATAGTAGCATCTATAACTTTTTTAGTATCTTCACTTTCTCCTTTTTTAAGATAATCAATGTAACTAGGCGAGGCGGTGGCAATGACTTCTTTAAGTTCTAAAGTCGCTTTGTTTGACTTTAAAAACTCAATAGAATCTCTTATAAATTTCTGTTTTTTGAAATCTATTATATCCACTGCTATCTCCTCTATTGTATTTAATAGAATTTTGGAAGATTTATAGTGACGATATAATGTCTCTAATCACTTTAAGTTTATTCTTCTTAAATAGTGTTCTTCTAGTACCTGGATGTAATGGCTTTGGAAAATACTCATGTTCTACCCAAGCATAACCTCCACTCTCATGATTTAGTCTTGGAATAAATTCTTTCTTAACAATTATCACAAATGAGTAGTAACTAAAGTCTTTATTTCTTGAATGATATTGATCCAATGGATATATTTTGGATACATCTTTCTTGATATTCACCCTTAATTCTTCACAAACTTCTCTCAATAATGCTTGTGAAATATTCTCGTCTTCTTCCACTTTACCACCCCAAAATCCCCAATTTCTAGGATGAGAACTATGTTTGTCTCTTTGTTGTAGTATTATTCTTTTAGTGTCTTTTGCTATTATACATGCACCTGCGGCTTTAATCATTTATGTAACTTTCTTATTGTAATAGTTCAAGTCTCCAGAAGCCTGCATCATATATTCCTTGGAATGTATCCGACCATTCACTGTTTTCAAATTTAAATTGTTGTCCTGTGAAAGTATTTGTTACATATGCACGTAATGTATAAGCACTAGCATCAAATGATTTAATCCATGCTGAACCGTTATATTCTATAATATCGTTCATACCTATATCTATACCCCATACACTGCTAGAATTAGCAGAAGTTAAAGAAAGATATCTTTGTCCTACTGCTGGTTGAGGAATACTGTTAAATCCTGGTCTGGCTGTTTCTGCATCTATTATTCTGTCTACTGCATTTATAGTATTAGTAGGTAAAGTATCTTTATCTACGTCAAATGATAGAAACTCTGGATCATTGGTGTTACTTAGTGTTCCAATAACGTCTGCATCTAAGTTTTCTAATTCGCCATGATATTTAAGTCTAAGTCTTGAAATGCCATCGTCAAGATTACCATAATATTTTAGAACATCTTCCCATTTTACACCATCATCATAGTTACCATTTCTCAATACTTGTGCTAGATAATTTCCGTTATTTTCTGTCATCTTTAATGAGAAATTCTCAGGTGTAACAATAACAGTAGATTGCTTTTTCAAATCGCTAAAGAATTCAAAAGCATCTGGATCATAATCTAGTGTATCTATGTCAGTATAGTTATATATGTTGTGTATAATATTTCTAATTACGTTTTGTCTTGTAACTTGTGCTGGAGGATTAATCCAAATTGGTATTTGAAAAAACATCGTTGCAATATCTATTTGGTCTTCAATACCTGCAGGAATACCTCTACTACTCCATTGAATATCACTTAATTCTACAGTAGTAATTGTTGTCCAATCTACAGGATTATCATTGTGTTGTATTTCTAGTGCTGGATTAAACAGTACTAATATCTGTTCCATTAGTTGTAACTTTTGGTCAGTATTACTTGTCCAAACATCTACTTGCATATTCAAAAGATAAGGAACTGGCATAAGTCTTCTTACGTTAAATCTATTACCAGTTTCATTTACATACTTTTGTGTAGTGTCATCAAATTTTCTTTCTGTTACTGATACTGCATCGTTAAAAAATGGCTCTTGTACTCTAGACCTGTCTGGTTGTAAACTTTGTATCCAACAACCAATAAATGGTGTAGAGTTTACTATGTTTTCAGAATTGCCTTTCATGATAGTAGCGGCCATACGAGAAATATCACCGTAACGTGCTGGCACACGAATGAAGTAATCAGTTGTATCGTCATTCATTTTCTTTCCTGTTTTTACACTGAACCCACTAAACAATCTTATAAATTGTAAAATGTATCTTCTTATTTGTTCATCGTAAAAATGAGTTTGTTTTATTGCCATATTAATCTACCTTTGGTTTAACTGCTTTCGATAAATTAACTTTACCTGCAATTATGGTACCATCTTCTAATTTAACGACACCGTCATTATTAATAAATTGATGATGCAAGTGATGTCCAACTTCCCAACCACCGTCACTGTCTTCAACTTTGTACCACTTATCATCTCTATACTGAAATAGTCTAGCAGGTGAATAATCTGTACGTAAGAAGTATGTGTTCTCTGGTGGTTCATTAGGAAACTGTGTGCCACTAGCAACTGTCGCCATGTCTATATCTTTAGGATGTTGTCCTTCTTCTGCATATTGTAAATTATTTGTTCTATAATCCCAATATCTTCCTGGAACATTTTCTTGAGCCTCATCAACGATTGCATCATTGATTTGAAGTTCTTTATTGTAAGTAGACAAGATGTTTTTTAAATCATCAGCCTCTTCACCAGTTCCAAGAATATCTGCATACTCTTGTGAATCTTGTAATTGTTTACAACGTATACGCCAAATATGTGGCCACCAACCAGGGTCAAACCCTTCTGCGGCCTTCGATGCATCTTGCACAACCCAATATTGATTTACTGCCGGAGATTCCTCATCAAGTAACATATCTTCTCTCATATGAGGTAATTCAATAACGTCACCTGTCATTAACTTTCTTCCTATCTTTTCTACCATATCATTTAGATGTAGTGTAAAGATTATTTGGTCGTTTCCTAGAAACATTCCAAACTGAGATAAGTCCATGTCTTGGTCTGTTACTGTATAAACACCACGCAAATCATAAATGTTATCGTCATATTTTCTATCACGATTTTCCATGAATAGCAAATCTTGTATCGCAGGTTTTGTAGGATCATAATTAGGATCAGTTGTGTCTTGAGATCCTAGATACTTATGGACAAGTAGTGAAGTTCCACCATGTTCAAAGTGGGCTTTCACTGTTTTATCTATAAACTTATAATCATTTCCCTTACGTGGGTTCCATAAACTTAATCTTGGCATATTTTTTTCCTTGACTTCTATACGTATTTATCTTATTATAACTAAATAGATTTAAAGGGAAAGAGCATGAACTACGATAATCAACTAGGATATATTGTTGTCAGAGACTATTTACCAAGTTTTGCAATACAACAATTCAAATTATGGGCATTAAATCCTGAAAGAATTCACAGAGGCAATGCATGTGACGGAAAATACTACGATTCTCATGAATTAGGTAGAGAATATGATGTTTGGTGGACTACTAAACCGCCTTCTGAATTTTGGAAACCTGTAGTTTGGGGATTAGTAAGTCATATTGATGCAATATTTCAAAAAGGAGCATGGGGAATTCATGCAGTTGATTGTATTACAACAAGAGGTGGATCCTCAAAAGTTTATGCACATATAGATACCCCTTATAGATTTAAAGAATTTAATCAATCTGATAGAGTACTAGGAGTACAGATAATTATACCACTAGATCCTTTCACATTAGAGAATGGTGGTACTGCATTTTTACCTGGTTCTCATTTAGAAAAGATTGATTTTGAAGATTTGGAAGAGAATCGAGAAGCCTACAATGAAAGGCTTTTACTTGATGGACAACAATTCTTAGCTAAACCAGGCGATGTTTTAATGTATGACGGAAGAACATTACATAGTACTATGCCTAATCATTCCAATCAATTTAGAAGTGCCTTACTGATAAATGCTTTACAAAGAGATGTCATAGAAGATGTAAAATATCTTGATAATAACACGGATAAAGTTAAAACTTGACAAAAATCGACTATTGTAGTTAAATAGAAACTATAATAAAACGATTCGACAATAATTATTAGGGAGTCATTAATGGCACTGGCAAAACGAAAGAAAAATATCAAGAGAGCCTCGCCTAGGCGCGGAGCGAAACTTGAATCACCTAAATGGGACGGTTGGGAAGAATGGTCTGGTGAATTGTTTCATCGTAAACACTCAGCGGCCAGAGAGTTTTATTATCAAAATTATAAGCCAGCAGATTTATATCCTTTTGCTATTCAGTGGATGCAAAAGAATGATTACACTAAAGAAGATATTCGTTGTGTAAAAGCCGCACCAGATTACGAATTAAGTATTACTGCGGCCATATCCTGTAAACTACTATTAGATGGTATGCCAGAGTTCAATCAGAAAGAAGATGATTACTGGCAAACACTTGCTGGTACAACAGGTCATATACAACCTGCATCTATCTTTATCAAAAAAAGAATAGCACAAGCTATAGAAAAAGGTAAGTCAATTAAAGAAGAAAAAGAAGAAAAAGAAAAAGAAGAATCAAAGAAAAATAATCTTTATCGACCTTCTATTCAAGAACTATTACGTGCTAAAGCATTCTCTATGACAAATGAAATTGATGACTTTATCAATGATTTTGAAATGACAAGTGGTGCTTTGAAAAACTTTAAGCCATTAAGTCTATTAAGAAAAGTTCAAGCAAAAGCAAATCATGCCAAGATTATCAAAGAATTATATAATGGTTGCTATCTAGAATATGATGAACTTATTAATCCACCGTCTACAAAAGGTATGACAGAAAAAGAACTTGATTGGCATAATCAGTTAATCGAAGGATATACATATCTAGAAAAATCCGAAATTAAAGCAATGTATGAAATGTATAAAAGCATTGTACAAGCATGTGACATGATTATTGCTAATGCAAAATTTGACCGAAAGCCTCGTAAGAAGAAACCAGTGAGTGCAGAGAAAGTAGTATCTAGACTCAAGTTTTGCAAAGAGCATACAGATACTGGTTCAGTAAGTATCAATCCAGTTGAACTTGTAGGTGCCAATATTGCAGTTATCTATAATGTCAAAACACGTAAGATAGGAATATATCATGCAAGTAATGTTGATCCTATGGGTCTTGGCAGAGATGGTTCTGGATTAAGTGTCAAAGGTACTACAATGATACGTTTCAGAGAAGATGAAAGTCTTCAAAAGACATTACGTAAGCCACAAGAACAACTCCCTATCTTCAAAAAGATAACAAAACGTTCATTAAACAAAGAGTTTTCTGCTATCAAGTCTGTAGAGACTAAGATGAATGGTCGAATTAACGAACATACACTGCTTCTCAAGGTTTTTTGATAAATATACTTGTAGGAGATACTGACGAGTATCACTATCATTGATAATAATTTTATCCCGGGAGAAGATACAATGACAGATAAGAAAAGGTATTACTTTGCAGAAGTAAACATTCCAGAAGCCATCAAAACGGCTAATTCTGACATGGATCCGGCAGAAATCTTAAAGATTAAACTAGAAGAATATGTAGATGCAACAAATGGTTCAAAAAATTCCAGAGCATTGAAAGATATGATTTACGAAGATATTAAGATTTATGGTTGGCACCCAACAGATACAACTAAAACTGCATATTGTTTAACATTTATCAACGCAAGACATTGGGACGCATTTAAGGTATATACACCTGATTTCAGAACTTGGTTAAATGATACACACAACATAACGTATACACATGAGGCGCATTCAGATTTGCCTTTCGAAATCGCAGATAAAGATAATCTAAATGGTGCGGCTGTTTCACATGAAGGTCATAATATGAATTATGAAGTTGCGAAACACAAAGCCTTTTTAGAAGATTTACCATCATCACGTGGTTTTGAATTTAATTAATCTAAAATAATCACACATTTAAAGACCCACTCTTAGGAGTGGGTTTTTTATTATCTCCCTAAAATGATAAATACATTATATTGGAGAATAATCAATGCCAAAGAATAGCAAAGTTAGAAACAATTTAATCAAAGAAGTAAGACTACTGCTTGGTGACGGAATGATTGATATAGAATTAGATCCGGATCACTATGATTTAGCAGTAGAAGTTGCTATATCTAAAATTCAGCAAAGATCCGAAAATGCAGTTGAAGAAGATTTCTATGCAATGGAATTAAAAAAGGATCAAGATGAGTATACCCTTCCTGGTGAAATTATGGAAGTAAAACAAATTCATCATCGTTCATTTGGACATGGTATATCAGGCGGTGTTGACATGGATCCATTTGAGTTAGCATATGCTAATTCATATTTCTTTTTAAATAATCATATTGGCGGTATAGCTACATATGATGCATTTTCACAATATCGTGAATCATTAAATAGAATTGCGGCAACAGACATTCAATTTATTTGGAATCCAACCACAAAAAAATTAAAGCTATTACGTAGAATGAGGGCAGATGAAATGGTATTATTACATGTTCATCTTGAAAGACCAGAAGAACAACTGATAGAAGACCCTTATTTGAAATCATGGATGAGAGACTACACTCTTGCATATTGCAAGAAAATGTTAGGCGAGGCAAGAAGTAAGTTTGGTTCATTACCAGGCGCACAAGGAGGTGTTTCTTTAAACGGAGACGCCATGAAACAGGAAGCAGATGTACTGCTAGACAAATTAGAAACTGACTTGCAAACCTACTCAGACGGGTCTGCACCATTGAGTTTCGTAATAGGCTAAAATGGAATTCATACTTAAGGTTTTAATATCAGGGTTACTAGTGGCATCGGTTAGCATGATGGCACAAAGAAACGCAACAATGGCGGCTCTTTTAATGGGCATACCTTTCACTGCTTTTCTTTCTATGATTTTTATGTGGTGGTCAGGAATTGACCCACAGACATTTCAACAATTCTCTTTTGAGACTATATATTTCGTATTGACAAGTCTAGTATTTTTTGTTATAGTAGGGATACTAGTAACAAAAGTAGGCTTCTGGTTAAGTGTAATGATAGGAACATTTGTAACAGTAATACTATATAATATTCTCTTGAGGTTTTTATGAAAAAAATTGTCGGTATCTGTGGACTAATAGGACATGGAAAAGACACAGTTGCAGGTCATCTAATAGAGCAAGGCTATCAAAGAATTAGTTTTGCAGGTGTTTTAAAAGATGCATGTGCAAATATATTTGGTTGGGATAGAATCTTGCTTGAAGGTAACACTTCTGAAAGCAGAGCATTCAGAGAACAAGTAGATGAATGGTGGGCTAAGAGATTAGATATAAAAAACTTCACTCCAAGATGGGCTTTACAACACGTAGGCACAGACGTATTCAGAACACATTTTCATCCTGATATATGGGTAGCGGCTTGTGAAAGACAAGTAGAAATGGCAGATAAAAATGTTGTTATTTCTGATTGTAGATTTTACAATGAGTTAGATGTTATCAAAAGATTAGGTGGAAAAACTACAGTAGTATGGAGACATGATAAGCCAGAGTGGTGGAATACTGCATGTATACAAAATCAATCTACATCAGACAGAATGATGAATGGCATGAAAAGATATCCAAATGTTCATAGAAGTGAATATAGTTGGGCAGGATGGGACTTTGATATAGAATTTGATAACTCTGGTGACCTAAAAAATCTTTATAGTCAAGTTTCAGGTGCATTGTCTACGTAGTTAACTCAAAAAAGACACTTTTTTCTCCATTTCCGATAAATAGTAGTAGCAATTACATTAATTGTAATATAGTAATTAAGTAATTAAGAAAAAGGAGAAACAGAATGCCTACATTAGTATCACCGGGCGTGTCAGTTACAGTAGTCGATGAATCGCAATATGCGGCGGCTACTCAAGGTACACTTCCACTAATAGTTGTTGCAACGGCAACAAACAAAACAGACGCATCTGGTTCAGCTATCGCTTCTGGAACATTGGCCGCAAATGCCGGTGTTGCATATCTTGTTTCTTCACAACGAGAATTAGTTGAGACTTTCGGAGAACCTAAGTTCTACGAAGTTGGCGGATCGGTTGTGCAAGGAGCAGAAACGAGTGAATATGGTTTATTATCCGCTTATCAATATCTAGGTGTATCAAACAACGCCTATGTTATGAGAGCAAATGTAGACTTAGCACAGTTAGAAGCAACTACAACTGAACCTGCAGGAGCAATCGCGGCTGGAACATATTGGCACGACACATCTAAATCTTCTTTTGGAATCTTTAGGCACGACGGTACAGACTGGGTTGCTTATACTCCAAAAGTTTTGACAGATGCACCTGGAACAGGTGATGTCGAAGCCATCAACGCAGACGGATTTGCTTCACCAACAAACACATATGGAGCGGCAGGCGAGATTGCAATCGTAGCCTCAACCGCAAAAATCACTTACTGGGAAAAAGTTGGTGTAAACTGGGTCGTATTAGGCGACACCGGTTCAGCCGATTTCCAATTTTCAAGATTTGCACCTACAACACAGTCAGACGGATCAACACCATTATCAACTGGTAATGTTTATGTACGTTTAACAAAACAAGGTGGAGGTATTGACTTTGGAGTTTCAGTATATGATGCAACATCAGGATTATTTACGGCGGTTCAAGCACCAATGTATTCTACAGATGACTTAGCAAGTGCAGATTTAATCGACACAGGCGATGTATATGCTAGATACAATGCTACACAAGGTTTTGTAGAACTACGTAGACACACTGGTAAAGCACAAACACAAATTACATCAGGTGTTATTCCAAGCACTACATCTATCACTGCTGACTTTACAGTAGAAGGTGTACAGTTTCAACCAAATGCATCTACACTTGATGCACTAATCATTTCAATGCAATCAAATTCATCTTTGAATGCGGCAAATGTAAATGTTGAAAAAGTTGGATCTAACAAAATCAGAATGACTAAATCAGATGGTAAAGAACTTAATGTTAACTTTACATCAGGCTTTGGTGCATTAGGATTTGCACAATCTGATAATGTAGATAGTGTTTGGGGTGACTTATCATATGAAGCCAAATCTACACAACCAACAGGTGTTGTAAGTGACGGTACTCTATGGTACAATCCAGACTTAAAAATTGAGATTTTGAAAAATACATTTGACGGTACAAACATGGTATGGAATAGATACACATGGTCAGAAGACGCAGATGGTTTACTAGGTACAGAACTACAGTTACGTACAGGTATGCCAACAGCCCGTAAAGATGGAACAAGTCCATTACAAGCGGGTGATATATGGGTCGATGGCGATGAGTTACCATATCCAGCAATCTATCTATATGATGGTACAAAGTTTGTTAAACTAGATAATGCTGACCAATCATCACTTAACGGTGTTGTATTTGGACATTATCATGATGAGGCACCGTACGATGCAAACGGTAATTTCGTATCACGTACACCTCACTCATTAACACCAAACGCAGAATTACACCCAGAAGGCATGTTACTAGTTAACATGGATTACTCTACATACAATGTTAAAAAATATGTAAGTAACAAATGGGAATGGGCATCAGGTCTAAACTTAGATGGCTCAGGTAAATTCGGCGCACATGCACAACGTCACATGGTTGTAGAAGCTATGCAGGCGGCAGTTTCAAGCAATGATGGTATACGTTCAGAAGCCGTATACTTTAACTTGATTGCGGCACCAGGCTACTACGAACTAATGGATGAAATGATTGCACTAAACAAAGATAAGAAAGAAATCGCATTTGTAATCGGTGACACACCGTTACATCTAAAATCAGATTCTTCTTCTCTTAAGAATTGGGCAACAGATAACGTTCCTGCAGAAACATATGCAGGTGTTTATTACCCACATGGTCTATCTACAGACTTATCAGGTAATGATGTTGTTATCCCTTCATCAGCGGTAGCATTACGTACTATTGCATTTTCAGACCAAGTATCATTCCCATGGTTCGCACCAGCAGGCTTGACACGTGGTGTTGTAACTAACGCAAGTAGAGTTGGTTATGTAAACGATGAAAATGAGTTTACACAAGTTAAACTAAGCAATGGTCAAAGAGATGTTCTTTACACAAGTCGTGTGAATCCAATCGCAGACCTTCCAAATCAAGGTCTAGTAGTTTATGGTCAAAAGACAACACAGGCATTTGCATCAGCACTTGACCGTATCAATGTTGCAAGACTTACAAACTACATGCGTTTCAACTTGGATCAATTATCTCGTGGTTTCTTATTTGAAATGAATGATAAAATCACACGTGATAATATGCGTGATGCAGTAGAACGTTTCTGTGGTGAGTTAGTCACACAAAGAGGTCTATTTGACTTCTTAGTAGTTTGTGACGAATCAAACAACACACCAGCACGTATCGATAGAAATGAATTATATGTTGATGTAGCTATTCAACCAGCTAAAGCAGTAGAATTCATCTATATCCCGCTACGTATCAGAAATACTGGCGAATCTCTAGCATAATAATAGAGAAAATAACAAATTTATTAAAGCCCCTTAGAAATAAGGGGCTTTTTTATTAACTACAACTTTAATTCCAAACATATTTGATAAATACTCTTATAAACAAAGAAGTTTCGAAACTTTTTAGGAGACAAAAAAATGGCAAGAACATTAAATACTTTCGGTGTACCTACAGATTCCGGTGATGGAGTTACTGGCTCAGGTATTCTACAGCCAAAACTGAATTATCGTTTCCGTGTACAAGTTGCAGGTTTCGGTGGTGTATCAACAAATACTACTGAATTCACAAGACAAGTTATGAACGTAACTAGACCTAAAATCACACACGAATCAATTCCAGTAGATTCATACAATTCACGTATGTACATGATGGGTAAACATACTTGGGAACCTATCACAATTACTTTACGTGATGATATAGCTAACAACTTAACAAAACTAGTTGGTAGACAAGTACAGTCTCAGTTGAACCACAGAAATCAAGCTGGTCCGGCGGCAGGTACTAACTATAAGTTTTCTACACTAATTGAAATTTTAGATGGTAACTCAGGTAACCCTAACGAACAATGGCAACTAGAAGGTTGTTTTGTTCAGAATGCAGATTA
>TARA_B100001057_G_scaffold154596_1_pt1 | contig 11411 bp, 10 predicted proteins | sample TARA_B100001057 | Tara Oceans TARA_B100001057 (sample SAMEA2621839) | marine metagenome | biome: marine biome (ENVO:00000447); feature: surface water layer (ENVO:00002042); material: "saline water (ENVO:00002010), including plankton (ENVO:xxxxxxxx)" | depth 5 m | reverse complement strand
TCGTCGACTTTACCATTTAGAGTGTTAAAACTTTCTTCGCTCATACCTAGTCAGTTGTTTTTATCAAGGAACTGGGCAGATCACGCGGGCATCTGGTCACCGGAATTGGCGAAACTCGTGCCTACGCAATGCTGTATCGGCTTTTTTTTAGACCAGTTATCGACTATAGAGGCGAGGTGTTTTCGGGTCAATGATAGAGTGAAAAAAATGGGGCTTTGTTCCCCCCAGTGAGCTCGATATTCTTGTACTATGGGAGTCAAGCCGATTACTCAGATGAGAGCTTTTGATCTGGGGATCCGCAAACCAATATAGGAGTCCCTAAGTCACCATGGTAGGAAATTCCGATCCGTACAAAGAAATGAGAACCCGGCGAAAGGAGTTAATGGCGCAGATGGAGCCCAATAGCATCGCGCTGATTCCCTCCGCGCCATCGACCTTTCGTAATAGCGATGCAGAGCATTTATACCGCCAGGACAGTGACTTTTATTACCTCACCGGTTTCGCTGAGGCGCAAGCCCTTTTAGCTTTGATCCCCGGCCGTAAGCAAGGTGAGGTGATACTTTTTTGTCAAGAAAAGAACAAGGAAAAAGAACTGTGGACGGGCATCTTGATGGGCCCAGAAGCATCTATTCAAAATCTCAAGATAGACGATGCTTATCCTATTGTGGATATTGATGAGATCTTGCCAGGTCTAATCGAAGGCCGCGATCGGGTCTACTACTCGATGGGGAAGGACGATAAATTCGACGACCAGATCATGGAATGGGTGAAGACGATTCGTCAAAAAACAAAAATGGGCGCTCACCCACCGGGGGAGTTTTTGATGCTTGATCACCTTCTGCATGAATTAAGGTTGTTCAAGAGTGCTGCCGAGATCAAGCTGATGGAGCACGCTGCTAAAATTTCAGCGGAAGGGCATCGTCGGGCAATGGCTTTTTGTACATCCGGCGTGTATGAATATGAGCTTGAGGCAGAATTGCTTTATACCTTTACCCGCAACGGCAGTCGGGCCCCTGCCTACAGTTCAATCGTGGCGGCGGGAGATAACGCCTGCATACTGCACTACAACACCAACAATGCGGAAATTAAAGAAGGAGATCTGGTTCTTATTGATGCGGGCTGTGAATACGAATATTACGCTTCTGATATCACGCGCACTTTCCCTGCCAGCGGTAAATTTAGCGATGAACAGAAAGCGATTTATGAAATCGTGTTAAAGGCCCAGGAAGCTGCAATCGCGGAAATCAAGCCTGGTGCGCTCTGGGATGCGCCTCATAAAGCGTCGGTGAACGTGATTACGCAAGGTCTGATTAAATTAGGCTTGTTGGAAGGCAAGCTGTTGCAACTGATCAAAAGCGAGGCATATAAAGACTTTTACATGCATCGTGTTGGCCACTGGATCGGTATGGATGTCCACGACGTTGGTGACTATAAAGTCGACGGAACCTGGCGAATGCTGGAGCCAGGTATGGTGACCACGATAGAGCCAGGCATTTACATCGCTCCTGATAAACTCGATGTACCTGAGAGATGGCGAGGCATCGGTGTGCGCATTGAAGATGATGTGCTAGTAACCAAATCGGGGTATAGAATTCTAACCACTGGTATTCCCAAAACTGTGTCAGAAATCGAATCATTCATGGCTGAGTCGGCACACGAGTAATGCACATCCAGGACTTAGCAGCTCAATATGATGTGGTTATTGTTGGCGGCGGTATGGTTGGCACTACTTTCGCACTGAATCTGGCTCAACAGATCGATGACTGTAACTACAGTATTTTGGTTGTCGAAGCCGTAGACAGCAAAAATCTCGATCAGCAACCTAGCTTTGATTCACGGTCTACTGCATTGTCTTTCGGGAGCAGGCAGATTTTTGAAGACATGAATTTGTGGTCGACGATCAAGCAGGTTGTTGAGCCAATTATTGAGATTCAGATCAGTGATCGCGGCCATTTCGGTGGGACAACGCTCAGCAATGTCGAGCAAGGCGTGGAAGCCCTGGGTTATGTGATTGAAAACAGGGAGCTAGGAAACGTATTGAGAGAGGCAATGCAGGCGTCTGCTGGAGTCAACTTGTTGGTTCCAGCGAGCATCACTCAAATGAAACCGCGTCAGTCGGGTATGGAATTAACTGTTGCAGGTTCAGAGCGCTCGACTAAGCTCTCTGCGAAGTTGGTCGTGTTAGCTGACGGTGGGAGGTCTTCTATTCGAGAAACACTTGGAATCGGTCAGTCAAAAACTGACTATGGCCAGCATGCGATCATCACTAATGTCGCGTTTGAGAGGCCGCACTCGGGAGTGGCCTTTGAACGTTTTACTGAATCTGGTCCCCTCGCGATTCTACCGCTTTCAGATTTTCAGCAGTCGAATCGAGGAGCGCTCGTTTGGACTGTCTCTGAATCTTCGCGGGAAGAACTTCTCCGCTGCGACGAAGAGACATTCAGGTCGGTGTTAACGCAGCGCTTTGGCGAGCGACTTGGGAGAATTTCGCAAATCGGCAAGCGTGTTGCCTACCCTTTGTCTTTGATTTTAGCCAAGGAGCAAGTCAGGCCGGGACTCGTGTTATTGGGCAATGTGGCTCATACTTTGCACCCGGTGGCAGGACAAGGACTGAACCTCTCCCTGCGCGATTCCGCGGCTTTGGTTCGACACCTTGTCAGGGCAAAGCAGCAACAGATCGCCCCTGGTGAGATGAAGATCCTGCAGGCCTACCAGGAGTCGCAAATTCAGGATCAGCTCGAATCTGCTCTGTTTACTGATCAAACGGTCAAGCTTTTTTCAAACAATCACTTGCATCTTTTGGCGTTACGCAAGCTTGGGCTTCTGAGTTTGGAGCTCTTGCCATCTTTGCGCGGCAGATTCGCTCGGAGCGCCATGGGACTGAAGACCTAAAAGGCATTCCGCTCAATTGAATCGTTTAAATTCGTGATAACAAGCCGCGGATGTTCTCGATGCGTTTCCTATTTGCACCGAGATCGCTGTAACCCAGCCTGGATGCAGAGCGCACATGGATGATGCCCTTCTCCGAGTCTTCGAGAAACTCAACGTCATCAACGTAGCGCATCAGGCGTGAGGTAAACTCAGCGTAAAGATATCCCTCTTTGGATTCCACAATATTGGCCTCGTCCAATTCAAGCAGAATCTGTTCGACGTCACGCAGGCTCGCTTGCAGAGGCTGGATTCCATGTTCGGTGTCGGATTCGAAACTGGATACGCAGTTCGGTGACTCTGGACATGCTGTTAGGCGGCCATTCTGCTCGCCGATATTCTGCGGCGGTTCTCCGGCGCAGGCTGTCAGAAAAGGAATAAGAGAAAATAACGATTTCTTCATGTTAACTCTAAGCCTTTGAAACGGTCCTGAGGGCAGTTGAAAGATCCGCATGCCTCAGGAACTGGGGTTACTATACAACGGTCATTCCAAGCCATTCCGCAATTAGGGCAGGTTTATCCTCACCCTCTATCTCTACCTTCACTGCGTGTTTTAGCAGCCACTGGTTAGGATTTTTTTCTTCAGCGCTCAAAAGTTGAAACCGACCTCTGACCTTATTGTTCACCTTGACCGGGTTGATAAAGCGGAGCTTATCGAAGCCGTAGTTAATCCCCATCACCGCATTTTTGAGTTTAGTGCTACCCTCGTAGCCCATCTCTACCATCAACGACATCGTTAGAAAGCCATGAGCGATTGTTGTTCCGAATGGCGTTTGTGCCGCCCGTTCCGGATCAACATGTATATACTGATGATCTCCAGTCGCTTTGGCGAACATGTTAATTTTCTCTTGATCGATCAGCATCCAACTAGAAACACCGACTTCCTTGCCGATGTGGTTGCTTAATTGGTCGGTAGACAGGGTAAGTGGCATGGAAATCTCCTCAAATCGCGTGCTCGCTATTCAAATAGTCTATCAGCAATCACTTTCAGTTCCTATTTGCAGACATGCCGAAGCGCTCGACCAGATTGTTACTCAGCTGAACGTACCAAAGCGTGTCTGGAAGAATCAGCCTGGCTATGCAAGCTCCCTTTCGACTCTCTATAATAAAGCGATGACGGACGAGCGTGAATTTGACGTAGTGATTGCTGGAGGCGGAATGGTAGGCGTAAGCCTAGCCAGGCTGCTGTCGGATCTCGGCTCAAGCCCCAGACCGCGTAAGATTGCGCTAATTGACCGAATTGCGTTTGATCCCGACAAGGCACCTCTCTTTGCGAGACCCCAACGTTATGATCCTCGGGTCAGTGCGCTCACGCTGGCCTCAAAGGCGCTGTTCAGCAAACTAGGAATTTGGCGTCATATTTCCGAGATGCGGCAATGCCCCTATGAAGAGATGCGAGTATGGGATGCTGAGGGGACTGGCTCGGTTCGGTTTCAAGCGAATGCGGTTCATCAACCTGACCTTGGTTCTATTGTTGAGAATTCAGTCATCTCATCGGCCCTTTATAAGGGGCTGACAGAACAAAATAACCTCACTTACCTTGCCCCTTTTAATCTGGCCGCAGTGCAGCGTGATGAGTATGGTAACCCGCAAATAGTCTCAGAGGACGGCAGCTCTATTTGCGCAAAATTGCTGGTTGCCGCTGATGGTGCAAATTCAAAAATTCGGCAGCTTGCCAGCTTCGCGACTCGTGAGTGGGACTACGGACATGACGCGATTGTCACAACGGTGCAAACCGAAAAAGCACATCAAGCGACTGCCTGGCAACGTTTTATGCCAACTGGGCCGTTGGCATTCTTGCCGCTCGGAGGAGATGAAGAGCAGCGTCATTGCTCTATCGTTTGGTCGGTGTTGACTAGCGAGGCCGAACGGCTGATGTGTTTGCCCGAGGCGCAATTTAATGAGGCGCTAGAGCGCGCTTTTGAATCCAAGCTCGGTCGCATTGAGTGCTCTGACGAGCGATTTCGAGTGCCCTTGCGGCAACGTCATGCAACCGAGTACTTCCGAGATGGAATTGTCCTCGTTGGTGATGCTGCCCACACCATTCATCCTTTGGCTGGGCAAGGCGTTAACTTGGGATTTCTGGATGTGATTGTTCTTAGTGAGGAGCTGCATGCGGGCCTTAAAGCGGGCCGTAGAGTGAACGACAAGCGTATTCTCGAGCGCTATCAATGCAGGCGCAAGCCTCACAATCTTCAAATGATGTGGGCGATGGAAGGCTTCAAACATCTTTTCGCTGGCCGAACTCCTGCTACTGTTTGGCTTCGCAACTTTGGATTGACTCAGGTCGACGGCTTTGGTCCGTTAAAAAACCTGATCGCGCGACACGCTTTGGGTATGGAGTAGCTTGAGCCCGAGCAGCCAGTTTATTGTGCAGCAATGGAGGCTTTCGCGGTTGTGGTGCCTACTACTGGTGTTAGCGATGATTTCGAAGGAATTTCGATAGTAGAGTCAGGGCATCTGTCTGCCACCAGGGTTGCCGAAGCCTTGAACCCAGTTTCAGAGGGATACGCTTTATGCCTGCTCGGAAAGGTTAGTGTCCAAATACTTCACAGACCAGCAAAAGCGCGGCTTCTGAATGAAGAACAGCATTAAAAATTAAAAAAATCCTTATATTAGAATTTCTTATGAAGTTTTCTTAATGTCAGTCGATACAACTCCTGTGCGAATGTCTACGTCATAAATTGAGGACGAACTGAGCAGTTTGGAGCTGTACGGTGATATGATTAAGGATAAGAGCAGGACAAGGAGCTTCCCATTCAATCTGGATCTTAGCAATCTGGACACCGGGAGTATCACAAACATACTCAACGACATCGAACAGCATCTTCCTCTTATGGAGAGTGAAGGAGATTTGTGTCAGCTGCTCAAGGTGAAAGCCTTTTTCGAGGACGAGCTCAAGGTTTCGCACAGACTACATTAACAGTCGGTTCTTCCTGCAGTCTCGGCTGGGCTGTTTTGCGTAGCCGCTGCCCTGTTGCCAAATCCGTAAACTAAGAAATTATGACGGACTATATTCCAACATGCGTCTCTATCTAGGCAGCTCTGATTGCTGTTAATGGATGCAGTGGAAAAGGTTTAAACACCGAGAGTTGTGTATTCTCTGCTTCGATAATCACTGTACCCTATGTCGCTTCCTTCCTATGCTAAACTGCGCGAGCATCGCGGTTTTCGCGCTACATTCGTCTGGCGCGCGACGGTTCCAGAAGTCTTACTTTTTTCGAAAGCAGCTTGGCAACCACTAAGTCAATGACCATTTCAACGAGTAACTCGAGCGCTGAACCCAACTCGGTGAGCAAATTCCTGTCCGTATTTCAATACAGTAAGATTGCGGCGAAAATTGTGTGGAGCACCAGTGCGCCGCTGACTCTGGCGATGGCCGTCAGCACCCTACTCTCCGGCGTATTACCAACAGTGATTGCTTCAGTCGGGGGCATGTTTGTAGACGCCGTGTCTCAGGCAATCCAGGCGGCAGATGGATCAGCAGACCTTGCTCGCAGAGAGGTACTGTTTTACGCGCTTTTTGAAGCAGGCCTCGTCATTGTAATGACCGGTGCGCATCGACTAAACGCGGTCTGTCAGTCCATATTAAGGGTCCTTTTAGCCAATAGAATTAATGTGATGATCTTGGAAAAAGCTCTGACTCTCGAACTTGCCCACTTTGAAGATTCGGAGTACTACGACAAGCTGGTCAGGGCGCGACGAGATGCCTCAAGCAGACCGCTTAGTCTTGTAGTTAAAACGTTCGACTTGATGCGTGAAAGCATTGCGCTTCTGACCATTGGCATCTGGCTGTTTCAATTTTCCCCTTATGCGGTTTTGTTACTTGGTCTTGCCGGGGTTCCAGCATTTGTTGCTGAGGCTAAATTCTCAGGAGATGCCTTCCGTATCCACCGTCGAAGATCTGCTGAACGGCGAATGCAGATTTATCTGGAGATGGTAATGACCCGCGAAGATGGCGTCAAAGAGGTTAAGCTGTTGCAGTTGGGTCGCCTGTTTCTTCAGCGATATGTCGATATTTTTCACAGTATCTATAAAGAGGATCGAAACCTAGTTCTTAGGCGCAGCTTCTGGGGATACCTGCTAAGCCTATTTGCCAGTGCCGCGTTTTATTTTGCTTATAGTTGGGTTGGCTTTGCCGCGATCGCTGGCATCATCACTATCGGGCAGATGACGATGTACGTTGCACAGTTTCGCATCGGCCAGAATGCAGTTACTAATAGTCTGACGTCAGTTAATGGGATGTATGAAGACAATTTGTATCTGTCCAATTTAACGGAATATCTTGATCATAAGGTGCCCGAAACATCCGGTGATCAGGAAATAGGACCAGACCCTTCTGACGGTATAAGATTCAACAATGTCAGCTTTTATTATCCCGGAAGCGATGCCCCGGCGCTGTCTCAGGTAAATCTTCATATCAAGCCTGGAGAAAGCTTGGCGATCGTGGGCGAAAATGGAAGTGGCAAAACAACCCTCATAAAGCTACTTACTCGGCTTTACCAGCCTTCAGAGGGCGAAATTTTGCTGGAAGGAATAAGCCTGAATTCATGGGATATCGATGTCTTACGAAAAAAAATCGGTGTAATTTTTCAAGATTTTTCGCGCTATCAGCTAATGGTGGGCGAAAATATCGGGATTGGTGACGTCGATGAGCTCAACGAAGAGTCACTGATCGAAGATGCTGCGGAAAAAGGCATGGCTAATGATTTCATAAAGGATCTGCCTGAGGGTTACGAAACGCAACTGGGGACCTGGTTTAAGAATGGCAGGGAACTCAGCGGTGGCCAGTGGCAAAAGATTGCACTATCCCGTGCATTCATGCGCAGCAAGGCCGGCGTTCTGATTCTTGATGAGCCCACTGCGGCGATTGATGCACGCGCAGAGGCTGAAATCTTTTCCCACTTTCGCGAACTCTCCTCGAACAAAATTTCTATCATCATTTCCCACCGCTTCTCTACCGTGCGCATGGCGGGCCACATTATTGTCCTTGAGAAGTCCAGAATTCAGGAAGAGGGTAGCCATGAATCGCTGCTTGCCAGTGACGGTAAATATGCCAAGTTATTCAAACTTCAGGCGCAGGCGTATCAGTAGCCGAGACTCGAGGAACTTAGACAATAGACTTAATAATTTGGCGGTGGTAAAACCATGGCGGATAATCACGCTGCGGCAGACCTCGAATTAACAGTTGCGGCTTCCGTGATATAAACCTTGCCGATGGCAGATGCGGTCTGTTCCAGGGCGCTAATCGGCCGTTTTCGATAAACAAATACCGTTCTCAGTCGCTGCTTGCTTTGGCGTCAGTGATCTTTTGTGTAGTATTTTTATTGCGACGATCAGTAATACCAACGAAGCCAGTCCCTCAGCAGGATCGCCTTTCTAAAAGGGGCTTGGGAAGCAATCGGTTTATTGGAGTCGCATTCCCGGCTACTGGTTTTCTCGTGCTGCCCAGAATTATCTTGATCTGACTCAATACTTTTTGTACTTCTCTAGGCAAGTTCGATAGATTAATTGCTATAGATACGCAGCGGCAGGCTCAACAGAGGAGATATGGCAAACGATACGCGGGCCCAGAAGAGACCAAACGCCGAGCTTATTTCGCCGAGGGTGCTACCGCATCAAGCAGCTGCGGCAAAAGCGTTGCGTCGCGCACGCGCGCGAATGATGGTTTGTTTCTGGACGCTTCCACTTTATATGTTGGCGATCTGGATGCTTCTCACTAATCAGCGCGAGACTGACGCGTTCATGTTTGTTTATATGGGCATGTGGGCAGGATTTGCATTGGATATGGCGCGAAGGCGCTGTCCTTTTTGCAAAAAGCAATTTTATGTAGAGCACGTGTTGATGAATCTTCGAACCAGGCATTGCGTACACTGTGGTGTTGATTCATTAATAAAAACAATTACGCCACTTAAAGAGGACTTAAGATCGTAGCCTTGCAGAAATTCAATGGTTCTGATCGAATTCTTCGCTGTAGGACTTATGGAATGGAAACGAATAGCGAAGGGATAACTTTGACTATATCCTATTTTTTTGGATGAGTTTTCCGACTGAGGTAAGCCTTGTCTGGCGTATTATACTAAATTAGGTTTTATGCGCAGATTTCAAATTGATAAGTTCTAATACACGTCACGCAAGAATCGCTTATCTTTCTTGAGTTTATTAACGTAACCCTTAGACGCCTCAACGGTTAAATCGCCCTCGGTCTCGACGATTGAGTGCAGGGCTGCCTCTACGTCAACTGCCATTCGCTCCGCATCGCCGCAAATGTAAAAGATTGCTCCTTCTTCTAGCCATTTGAAAAGCTCTTTGCCTTTCTCAATCATTCGATGCTGCACATAATCTTTTTTGCCTTGATCTCTCGAAAAAGCTAAATCCAGATTGGACAAGTGATTTTTTTTACTCCAATTTTCTATCTCATCTTTATAAAGAAAATCTTGATCTCGTCGGCGGTCTCCGAAAAAGAGCCAATTTTTCCCTGTCGCGCCTAATGCCTCGCGCTCATGCAAGAAAGCCCGAAAAGGTGCGATACCGGTTCCTGGACCAACCATTATTATTGGTCTATCGTTATCGCCGGGTAACCTAAAGTTCTTGTTCCGAGTGAAAAATACATTGGCTTTGTCGCCTAAATCTAAGCCATCAGCTAGCCAAGTCGAGGCGACGCCCCGATGTTCTCGATCATTATGTCGCCATCGAACAGCAGCTACCGTTAAGTGTACTTGCTCAGGGTGCTTTCGCAGACTCGAAGATATTGAATATGCTCGGTGTTGGAGCGGTCTCAGCAGTTTAACAAACTCAGTCGGAGAAAACTTTGCTGGGTACATCTTGAGCAAATCGAGGATATCGACACCCCAAAGACGTTTATGAGAGGCCGACTTATCATTATTTTGTAGCGCTTTTTTCAGGTCGCTGGAGTTGCTCCTTTCAGATATTTCGGCGATCAGGTCTTTCGAGGGAGTCACTATTTCAAGCCTGTTCTTCAAAACATCGCCCAGCGGCTCGTCAAACTCATCTACAGGGTCATCGTATTTCGCTTTAAGATCCTCAAGAATTAAACTTACAAGTGATGAATGGTTACGTGGCAGCACGTTAAGTGCGTCGCCCGGTAAGTAGTCTAAACCGCTGTCGCGAAGTCCAAGTACAATATGCCGGACTTCCTTACTAGAATCATGGGTTGTCAGCAGACTATTCTCTTGAATCTTGGCTTGATACGGATTTTTTCTCGTCCATAGAGGCTTCTTGTTTTCCAATGCTCTCGGTTTGTTCGGATGCATCTCGATATATTCGCTCGAATCGCCCTTCAACGACTCCAAAACGCTAGATATCCAAGCATTGGCAGGGTCTTCATATTCAACATCGCAATCTATCCGCTCCGATAATCTGCTTGCTCCTAACTGTTCAAGACGCATATCAAGCAGCTTTCCAGCTTCACAAAAATCATCGTAGCTTGTGTCGCCTAGTCCAAGTACACCGTATTTCAGATTTTCTAAGCGAGGCGCAGTTGAGGCAGAAAGTGCTTCCCAGAACAATTGCGCGTTATCAGGCATTTCCCCAACGCCATAGGTGGAAACAATAAATAAAGCGTGGCTGACCTCTTGGAGGCTATCAATGGAGATAGAATCGAGCTCTATGTTTTTGGGAGCGAAGCCCACGCTGCTGGCAGCGTCGCAAACATCTTGGGCTATCATCTCCGCGTTCCCTGTTTGGGTTCCGTAAAGGACGCTTAACGGCCTTAGCTTTTGTTGCTCTTCATTCGGAATCGCGCGATGGGCGATAAGTTGAGAGTTCAAGCCGGCTGCAAATCCTGCGAGCCAGCTCTTCTGGTCTTGGCTGAAAGGAGCGTCTTTTGGGAAGGATAAATTTTTCATCACTCAACCAATCTGAATGTTTTGAATACGTTCTGGTACGGCAGACTTGGCGAACAGTTCCTCAAAACTCGGGATGATGCCCAAGGTCTCTCGATTTTTTCGGTTTTGGAACATTATCCATCCATAAGTGGTTGGGCTATCCATTGACCTGACGCTTCTCAACAACAAAGACATTTTGAAATCATTTAAGCGCTTGTCCGCCACTAGGGAAGCAATCTGATTATCATCGTAATCTGTTAAGGCGGCCTTTGCATGCTTTGATAACCCATTCATTAAATCGTAGTCTTCAGTCAACACTAGATTTTTTGTTTTCTTCTCTATGTCTGCTTTTGTTTCGTTGGATGTCTTTTGCTCAGCTAATTCTCGCGCGAAGTCAAGCACGGTCCAGCTGTTCAATAGACGATACATCTTCTCTGAATCCGTGTTTTCGTCCGAGGGCGAGAACCCGTCGAGCACTGGGTCTTGAGATTTCCACGATGACTTCAATCTACTGATTTGGTGTCTTGCGAGTGCTGTGGAAAGCTCCTCTACTAACTCCTTTCTTGACTTTGATTCAAGGATTGCCGAAGAGTCTTGATATTGAAGCAGTGCCTTTGGCATCACCCATACAAAATT
>TARA_B100001057_G_scaffold341429_1_pt1 | contig 11413 bp, 10 predicted proteins | sample TARA_B100001057 | Tara Oceans TARA_B100001057 (sample SAMEA2621839) | marine metagenome | biome: marine biome (ENVO:00000447); feature: surface water layer (ENVO:00002042); material: "saline water (ENVO:00002010), including plankton (ENVO:xxxxxxxx)" | depth 5 m | reverse complement strand
CCAGAGGGGAGTTTGAGTCTTCTTAATCCGTAATGCTCAATATAGTTGATTGTTTCTAGAAATAAAAATGAAATTACACCGACAGTCAATGCAAACATTAACCCTTTTAATGAAAATAGAAAAAGCACCAATAAAAGATACAATGATTGAATAATTGTATACCACATCATATCATTTTTTAAAGAAAACCAAGGTTGGCCCCCTCTCGTTAAAAGTTCTTTTTGTTTTTTCCAGGCATCAAGATATTGTTTGGTAACGGATGTAATCCAGAACGAGTAAACACTCTGGTTATATTTAGCAGTAGCTCCATCTTCGGGTGTTCCAACTTTCAAATGATGTCCAAAATTGTGTTCTATATAAAAATGCATGTATAAACAGGGAAGGAACAAGGCTTTGCCCAAAGTTCTTTCATAGAAAGATTTTCTGTGTCCCAGTTCATGGCCAACATTGATTGCGTTGGTTGCCAGCAGAATTCCAGTCGATAAACACAAACCAACACTTTCAAAATAGGAGTGTTCAAAATTCGAAAAATTATAAATGCTCCACAACAGCAAGCCATAAACAATTGGAAGATTCAAGTAAAGCATTATATCAAAAATTTTTAAATATTTTTTTTCTTCACTTTGTTTGGTGCTTAGGTTTTTGTCATCCTTACCAACAATCATTTCAACAACAGGGATTATAAAAAAGGCATAGAAGACAGCTGTATATGTTAAAATTCCACTAAAATTGATAGAAATAGCTGTAGCTAACGGAATTGTGTAAGCGGCCAAGTATTTTAAATCTCTCACACCTCAAATATAAAAAAAGATGACTAAGTTTTAATATTTTGTTCAACAGCCTATATTTGCAAAAAAAATGCCTTTAGAGTTTATATATAATACGGATTATACCTTGACCGACGAAAAATTACATTCTGCTTGGATTAAGAGTGCGATTTTTTCGGAAAACTATGACTTAGGAAATATTGTTTTTGCTTTTTTTAATGATGAAGAGGTTAAAAAGCTTAACAAAAAGTTCTTGAACAAGGATTATTATACTGACGTTATTTCGTTTAATGAAACAAACGATAAAATAATTAGCGGAAACATAGCAATTTCTGTTGATAGGGTTAAAGAAAATTCCAAAAAATTTAAATGTACATTTCAAGATGAAATGAGAAGGGTTATGATACACGGGCTTTTGCATTTTATGGGATATAACGATCAAAACAATGAGGCCTCAGCGAAAATGAGAAAAAAAGAAAACGAAAAAATTAAAATGTTCCACGTGGAACCCTAATATGTTTAGTAAGCAATATGACGTAATTGTTGTTGGTGGTGGTCACGCTGGTTCTGAAGCTGCAGCAGCTTCGGCTAATATGGGCGCTAAGACACTGCTTGTAACGATGAACCTGCAAAACATCGCACAAATGTCGTGTAACCCGGCTATGGGCGGTATTGCGAAAGGTCAAATTGTTAGAGAAATTGATGCTCTTGGGGGATACAGTGGGATTGTCACTGATAATTCGGCTGTTCAGTTTAAAATGCTTAATCGATCAAAAGGACCAGCAATGTGGAGCCCAAGAGCACAATCTGATAGGATGCGATTTGCAGAATGTTGGAGAAACATGTTGGAAAAAACGAACAAGCTTGATTTTTATCAAGACACCGCATCTAGTTTAATTATATCTAAAAGAAAAGTTATTGGCATCAAAACATCACTTGGAATTGAAGTTTTTTCAAAGTCGGTTGTTCTTACCAATGGAACGTTTCTAAACGGTGTCATTCACATTGGCGAAAAACAGTTTGGTGGAGGTCGTGCTGGCGAAAAAGCTTCAACGGGAATAACTGAAAACCTTATCAGCTTTGGTTTTGTTTCTGGTCGAATGAAAACAGGAACTCCGCCCAGAGTTGACGGCAGGACCCTTGACTACTCCAAAATGATTGTTCAGCCCGGCGACAAAGACCCCTCAAAGTTTTCTTTCTCAAACAAAACCTTCCCACTTAAAAAGCAATTAGATTGTCATATGACATATACTAGCTCAGTTGTTCATGATTTGCTTAGAGAAGGGTTTGATAGATCGCCAATGTTTAACGGCTCAATAAAAAGCATTGGCCCAAGATACTGCCCGTCTATTGAAGACAAAATTAACCGGTTTTCTGACAAAGATAGACATCAGATTTTTGTTGAACCAGAGGGCTGGAATACTGTCGAGGTGTATGTAAATGGTTTTTCAACATCGTTACCCGAGGATATACAGTTTCAAGCTTTAAAACAGGTAAGTGGCTTTGAAAATGTCAAATTCTTTAGGCCTGGCTATGCAATAGAATACGACTACTTTCCTCCAACCCAATTAAAACATTCGCTAGAAACCAAGCCGATTTCTGGTTTATTCTTTGCGGGACAGATAAATGGGACAACAGGCTACGAAGAAGCTGCTGCCCAGGGAATAATGGCTGGTATTAACTCTTCTTTGTATGTTAAAAACAAGAAACCGTTCATACTTAAAAGAAATGAAGCGTACATTGGCGTTCTAATTGATGACCTTATAACAAAAGGAACTGACGAGCCCTATCGAATGTTTACATCTAGAGCAGAGTACAGAACACTCCTTCGACAAGATAATGCAGATTTAAGACTTACTGAGCGATCTCATAAAATCGGCCTTGCATCTAAAAGAAGACTTATAAACATGAAGAAGAAGGAAAAAGAAACAAACAGCTTTATTAGTTATCTAAAAAAAACAAGTGTTACTCCAACCGAGATGAACCCGGTTTTGTCTTCCAAAGGCTCCTCTGCTATTAAACAGTCTGTTAAAATGTATAAAGTTTTCTCCAGACCCAATATAGGTTTCGAGCAGATGCTTGCTTTAGATAAAGTGAGCAATTATGTTAAAGAGAATGCCGTAAAAGCAGATGTTATTGAGCAGACTGAAGTTCAGGTCAAGTATTCAGGTTATATTGATAAAGAAAAGCTTAACGCAGAGAAGTTAAATGATTTAGAAAAAATCAAGATCCCATCAGGGTTTAATTATACAAAAGTTAAATCCCTTTCTATGGAGGCTACACAAAAACTAACAGAAATTAAACCGAACAATTTATCACAAGCATCAAGAATAAGTGGTGTTTCGCCAAGTGACATTAGTGTGCTTTTGGTTTATATGGGAAGGTAGTTCCACGTGGAACATCAGGTTATGGAGGACAAGTATTACATAAAAACAAAGGACTATTTAATAACTCAAAAGACCTTTTTTATTGTGAAGCAAAAAAACACCCCATACTTAATAACGAAACCCAAGCCTCTCAAAAAAAATATTCAAAGCTACTACGAATCAAATGAATATGATTCTCATAAAAAAACCGCCACATCATTGCTTGACAAGGTTTATCATTTTTCGAGAGATATAATGTTAATAGTAAAAGGAGGGCTTATAAAAAAACTTTTTAAAAAACCAGCGAAGGTTTTGGATATTGGCTCCGGGACAGGCGAGTTTTTACTTTTTTTAAAAAAAAGAGGCTGGGATGTTAGCGGGTACGAGCCATCAAAACAAATAAAAACACACAAAAACGACCAGATCTCATATATTGATTTAGAGAAGGATAAGGAATTAGAAAAGTTTGATTTAATAACTTTTTGGCACTCTTTAGAGCATGTTTATGATTTAAACAAAACGCTGTTTAAAATTAAGTCAATGCTTAGCTTTGGTGGATATATTGTTGTTGCGTGCCCAAACTACAAGTCTTGGGATGCTCAATATTACGGGGAAAGCTGGGCTGCTTGGGACGCCCCTAGGCATTTGAGGCATTTTTCTAAAGAGTCAATTAAAGAAATCATGCTTCGATTTGGTTTCAAGGAGATAATTAATAAGCCTCTTTTTTTGGACTCAATCTATATTTCAATTATATCACAAAAGATCCTTAAAAGCAAAGCGCCTGTAATTAAAGGAGTTTTGATTGGGCTGATTTCAAATTTATTAGGATTCAAAACAAAAAATTACTCTTCACATGTCTATGTTTTCAAAAAAGCCAATTAAGCCTGTTTTTAACCAGTTTTTTTGTTCAATTGAACAACGTTAAAGAAAACAAAAAAAAGAGCTTAAGGCCTCTTAAAAAAAGGAGAATATAATAAGAAAAAACTATTGAATATATAGAAGCCATAGCCTATGACAATAGTACTCCGATTATTGATAAAATAAAGTAAACTGCTATTGTTTGTGCTCCATCATAATTTCTTGAAACCCTTTGACCAAACAATAAAACTAGAAGAGCCACAGAGCCTACAAAAATTCCAATAAGCCCTAATTGTTTCTGCTCAAAAAATAATAGTTGGAATGTCCCTAAAAGACAAAGTATTCCAGAGGTTATTTCCAAAAAAGTGACGACAAAAAAAGCAATTTTAATTAATGTTCTCGAAAAAACTTTTTCTAGGTGAGATACTAAAAAAGAAAGATTTCCTTTTTTATCAATAATTTTATCCATTCCGCTTTGAATAAAAACTATACTAAAAAAAACTAGTATTAGTAAGTACGCGATCGTTTTAGCTTCTATTATGATGTAAGTCATCCTTTGTGTATTAGCCGTGTTAATTTAAGTGAAAGATCTGAGAAAACAATATTAGGGTTTCCGTTCGATTCAATATGAAAACAGGCTTTTTCAAGTTCAGAGTATATTTCAGAAATGTTGTTTTGTGTTATGTATTTTGAAAAACGATCAAAATTAAAATCAGATTTTTTTTCAACTGTTGTAAGCTGGGGCAACCCTTTATATGTTAAAAAAGCCTGTCTAATTGTTTCTATGGAGTAAAGAAGAAATGACTTTTGAACCTCTCTTCCAAGTTTTGATATAGATTTAGACCATTCAATTAATTCCAATAGCGACCCGCGACGGGTTTTTACACTAAAAGCTAATCGCATCCATTTTTGAAAATAAATTTCTAAGTCAGAGTACAAGTAATCTCCTTTTGCAAGAGATAAAGCAAGTGAATAGTTGCCTCCACAATAAACTGAGATTTTTTTGGACTCTGAATTAGTATAACCTTTTTCAACTAGAGCTTTCTCAATTTCTGCATTAGTTGGAGTAAGAACTTCAACTTTTTGACATCTGGACAAAAGGGTCTCCAATATATTGTCAGTTCTTTCACTAACAAACAATAAAAGAGTTTTTTCAGGTGGCTCCTCTACAATTTTCAATAGCTTATTTGTCGCAGAAGCATTCATTGTTTCGGCCATCCAGATTAAAACACACTTCCAGCCACCCTCATAAGATTTTAAGTTAATTTTTTTAATTATCTCGTTGGCTTCGTCTTTACCAATTTTGCCTTGCTTATTTTCTATACCAATTTTTTCATACCATTCAAGGAGGTTCCCGTATGGCTTTTCAGAAAGAAAAGCTCTCCACTCCCTTATAAAGCTTTCTGAAATAACTTTACCCTTTACATTTTGGGTTTGTGCTACAGGATAAACAAAATGTAAATCAGGATGTTGGAATTTACTTGCTTTTATGTGACAACTGCTCGTCTCAGGTTTATCTTGACATAAAACGAGTCTAGCAAATGCAATTGCTAAAGCTAGAGTTCCGCTTCCGATTGCTCCAAAAAAAAGCATACTGTGCGAAATTCTTTTTTGATCTATTGCTTTCAATAAAGAGTTTTTAGCCTTAAAATTTCCAATAACATCTTTGAAAAGCATATCTCAAAGATAAATTAAATATGTTTTATTGACGTCACAAAATCATATATTTGAATGATTAAACAAAGTATGATTTCTATAAAAAATAAGAGTTTTAAGGGAAAAAAAGTAATCGTAAGGGTTGACTTTAACGTGCCGTTAGATGAAAGCTCAAAAGTCTCAGACAATTCCAGAATAAAAGCATCATTACCAACCGTAAAAAAATTGATTTCTGATGGAGCAAGAGTAATCCTTATGTCTCATTTAGGAAGACCTAGCGGGATTGAAGAAAAATTTTCTATGAAAAATATAATTTCGGAAGTGGAAAAGGTTTTCAATTTAAAAATCAAATTTTCAGACGATATTCTTAGCCCTTTGACAGAGAAAAAAGTAAAAGATCTAAAACCAAACGAAATACTCCTTTTAGAGAACTTAAGGTTCTACAAAGGAGAGAAGCAAGGGGACCGTTTTTTTGCTAAGAGACTAGCGTCCTTTGCTGATTGTTATGTGAACGATGCTTTTGGAACTTCACACAGATCACATGCGTCCACTACAATAATTGCACAATTTTTTAAAAATAAAAAATTCTCAGGCTTTCTGATTGACAAAGAGGTAAGATCAATAAAAAAAGTTTTAGAAGATGGCAAAAGCCCTGTACTCGCTATACTGGGCGGGTCAAAGGTTTCCTCCAAAATTTCAATTATAAATAGCTTAATCGAAATTGCAGATGACATAATTATTGGTGGAGGCATGGCCTTTACTTTTATTAAAGCATTGGGAGGTGATATAGGTAATTCAATTTGTGAAATAGACAGGTTAAGCGAAGCATTAAGGATTTTAAAAACAGCCCACCAAAAAAAAGTTAGTATTTACTTACCTGTTGATGTTATTTGCTCAAAGTCATTATTTGATAATCAATCGATTAAAACATTTATGATAAAAGAAATTCCCAAAAACTGGGAAGGTTTTGATTCAGGTCCAGAATCTTTAAAGCTATTTGACAAAATAATATTGAAGTCCAAAACAATTTTGTGGAATGGGCCTGTTGGCGTTTTTGAAGAAGACAGATTCTCTCACGGGACTGTTTCTGTAGGAAATTCAATTGCGAAAAGCACTAAAAATGGAGCTTTTTCACTTGTTGGCGGAGGGGATTCTGTCTCAGCAGCAAAAAAATTTAATTTTCAAGACAAAGTCAGCTACATATCAACTGGTGGAGGGGCAATGTTGGAAAGCCTTGAGGGAAAAGAATTACCAGGTATTAAGGCACTTTCAAATTAAAAAACCTCAACAATGAAAAAGTTTTTTATTTTAATTACAGTCTTTTTGTTGGCTTGTGATAGTCAAAAAAAAACAAAATATATCCCAAAATCAAATGGCAAGATAAATACTATTACAGCTGTAATGTCTTCCAGGTACTGGAATGGAGAGTTGGGAGAATTAATGAGACAAAGTTTCTCCGAAGAGTACAAGGGTTTACCCCAACAAGAACCGATTTTTAATTTAAATTTTATTCCACTAAGAACCTTCTCGGGATTTGTTAGAGAAAACAGAAATATAATTTTAATTCAAAAAGACTCTAAATCAACGCTTTCATTTAAAAAGAATCTTTACGCATCTCCACAGGTTTTGTTCAAGATCAATGGAAAAAATGAAGAAGAGATATTCGAAAAGTTTTTGTCTCAAAAAGAGGAAATATTTACTTTGTTCAGGAATCAAGAGTTAGCTGAAAAAACAAGAAGAATTAAACTATCATTGATGAATAGTTCTAGTCTTAGGTCAACCCTGGGAATTGATTTACAGATACCTTCAGTCTATAATGTTTTTACAACAAGTTCAAATCAAAAAAGTATTTGGATACAAAAAGAAACCAAGAAAGGGAGCATTAATATCATAGTTCATGAGCTAAATAATTATGATGAAATAAATGAGTACAATCTTGATAAAGTTATTGAAACTAGAGATTCGATTGGAGTAAAGTTTGTCCCTGGAAGAAATCCAAACTCACACATGATTACAGAAAAAGCATACGAACCATACATAAATAGAGTAAAGTTAAACGGACACGAATCTGTAGAGACAAGGGGAACGTGGGAACTGACTAAAGATTTTATGGCTGGACCCTTTATTAACTATATAGTTAGAGACAGTGTTAATAAGAGAAACCTCTTGCTAGACGGCTTTGTTTTTTCCCCATCATCATTAAAAAGAGAAATGATTTTTGAACTCGAGGCCATCTTTAGATCTTTAAAGATTTATAAAAGATAAAAAAGTTTGTGTTTATTCTTTTTCGGTCTTGTCAACAGAACTGTTTTTTTGGGTATCATCATCCTTAACCCCTTTTTTAAACTCTTTGATACCACTTCCAAGACCTTTCATTAATTCAGGAATTTTTTTTCCACCGAACAGCAAAAGTATTACAACAGCGACTAAAACAACTTGCCAAGGACCAATTGCAAATAAAAAATTGAAAAGAAACATATTTATTTTTTTACAAAAGTAATAAGAAAAAAAGGAACTAACGCTTTTATTGAAAAAATAGACACGATTGAAAAGGTAATTCCTGTTATATTTGTTTATCAATGAAAAGCCGAAAACAAAATTTCTTAAGGCAAAAACTTCTAAGTAAGTACAGGCTTGTTATACTAAATGAAGAATCTTATGAAGAAAAGTTTTCATATGGTCTTAGCGGATTAAATGTTTTTTTGTTAACTACTTTTTTAGCTATTCTAATAATTGGATTAACAGCCTCTTTAATAGCATTCACATCTCTAAAAGAATATATTCCTGGTTATGATTCTACAGAATTAAGGACAAAAGCTTTGAAAAATATTGAGAGGGTAGACTCTTTGACTCAGGTTATTTACAGTAATCAAGAGTTTATAAACTCAATTGGGGGTGTTATAACTGGAGAAATACAAAAAAAGAAAATTAAATCCGATCAGAAGGAGGTTAATGAACTCTTTATTGAGAAAGCTTTAAAAACAAGCAAAGAGGATTCTGTTTTGAGAAAAATTGTGGAAAAAGAAGACAAGTTTAATGCCCTGGAACCTATTACAAAAAAAGTAGATTTTGTTTTGTTTTCACCTGTTGTTGGAAAGGTTACGTCAGCTTTTGATTTTGGATCTAAACATTTCGGCATCGATGTGGCCCTACCATTAAAAACACCCATTAAAGCTGTTGCAGGAGGAACTGTTGTCTTTGCTGAATGGACGGTACAAACAGGCTTTGTTATAATTTTAAAGCACACTTTTGGATTGATAAGTATTTACAAACACAATGATTCTGGATTAATTAAACAAGGAGATTTGATTGAACCAGGTCAAGTGATAGCATTTTCTGGAAATACTGGCGAGTTAACCACTGGCCCTCACCTTCATTTTGAGCTTTGGAGAGAGGGCAACCCAATCAACCCTCAAGATTACATCAATTTTGAATAGCCATCATGACAATTAAAGGGATACTGGCAAAAGCATTAGCTTATTTTTTAGTAAAAAAAACGCGAAGATGGTCAACAAATCCTTTAAATACGCAAAAAAAAGTTTTCAAAAACTTAATTAGAAAGGCTAAGTCAACACATTTTGGTTCAGAACATGATTTTAAAAATATTAAAACCCTTGAGGATTTCTCAAAAAAAGTTCCTGTAAGAAACTACGAAGAAATACAAAACTACATTGAGCTTGTTATGAAAGGTCGAAAAAACATCTTATGGCCAGGAAAACCATTATATTTTGCAAAAACATCGGGCACCACGTCAGGAATCAAATATATTCCAATAACTAAAGAATCTATGCCCACTCATATTAACGGTTCCAGAGACGCAACTCTTCACTATATTCATGAAACAGGAAAAACAGGTTTTTTAAATAAAAAAATGATTTTCTTACAAGGAAGCCCTGTCTTGGATGAGAAAAATGGGATTAAAATTGGTCGTTTATCAGGAATCATAGCGCACCATAGTCCGAAATATTTAAAAAGAAACATAATGCCTTCTTGGGAAACCAATTGTATTGAAGATTGGGAAGCTAAAGTAGATCAAATTTCGGCTGAAACTCTCAAAGAAGACATGGGGGTAATTGGAGGAATTCCTCCTTGGGTACAAATGTACTTTGAAAAAGTAAAAGAATTAAGTTCTAAAAAAACTATAGAGGAGGTTTTTCCAAACTTTAATTTGTTTGTTTATGGAGGAGTCAATTACAAACCTTACAAAAAGACTTTTGACAAATTAATTGGAAAAAAAATCGACAGCATTGAATATTATCCTGCTTCTGAGGGTTTTTTTGCATATCAAAACACCCAAAAGGATAAAGGTTTGTTATTGGCCTTGAATTCAGGAATATATTACGAGTTTATAAAGCTTACAGATATACAGGAAAACTCCCCAAAAAGATATAATGTTGGAAATGTAAAACTTGGAATAAACTATGTTTTGATTGTTTCGACCTCATCAGGTCTTTGGGCGTATGATACCGGGGACACCGTTATGTTTGTAGAATTAAATCCCCACAGAGTTTTGGTTACAGGAAGGGCTAAGCATTTCATTTCAGCATTTGGAGAGCACGTCATCGGGTCTGAAGTGGAAAAAGCACTGGCGGATGCACTGAAGTTAACGAATTGGATAATAAAAGATTTTACAGTGGCTCCAAAAATTGAAGACGGAAAAGGCTTGTCGTGCCATGAGTGGTGGATAGAGTTCGATTGTAAAATCAGTAATAAAGAAGTACATTTTTTAGAACAAAAAATTGAACAGAATCTATTAAGCCTGAACACATACTACAGGGATTTAGTCGAGGGAAAGGTTTTAAGTCGTTTAAAAATTATCTCATTAAAAAAAGGAGCTTTTTTGAGATATATGAAATCTGGAGGAAAACTTGGTGGGCAAAACAAACTACCAAGGCTTTCAAACAACAGAAATATTGTGGAGCAAATTAAGCATGAGGTGATTTAAAATAAATCATGAAGCCTCTTCGAACATTAAACTAGTTTTGGGAGCTATGGTATAAATAACTTGCCTAGAATCGTTTTTATTAACTTTCTTTAAAATCAAATTTTGACCAAAATAATTTAAAAACTTAAGATTAAAGTTTTTTATTATTTTATTTTTTTTCTTGACAGTAGAGTCTTTTGACTTTGTTTTGTCTGCAAATAGTTCGAGCAGAAATATGTTTTCCAGCTCTTTATTGTCCGTGAATTTTTGTAATAGTTGACTTTCGTCTGAACTTAAAATTAAGGTTCTTTTTTCATTTCGAATCGCATTTTCAGAAAAATAAAAAACAACATTGTGATTTTTGAAATAGGCAAATATAGAGACAGTAAATAGCACTAGAAAAATAAAAACAAAGACCATATAAAGCCTAAAAATCTGGTTATCGTCTAAAATCAATTGGTTGGCTTCACTGATTTCAAAGTTTTTTAAATTAACGGAAACGATGTTGTTGCTTACATTGTTTGCGCTTCTAGAACCAAACACTAATATAGAGCCAAGAACAATTGAGTTTTTACCAAACTCAGGCATTTTGTCTTTTGCAGAAAAAACTAAAACCTGGTTTTTATCTGGATTTTTGATTTTAAAAAAATTTTCATTTGGATATTTAACAATTAAGCCTTCATTTACATTAATTTTTACTGCTCTAATTTCATCCTCTATAGTTTTGTCTTTATAGAAATTAAACAACCTACCATGTTTTTCCCAGGACATTTCAGAAAGCAGAATTTTATAAATTGACTTATCTCTTTTTTCAGTATTTTCAAAAGAGTTTTTTGAAAAAA
>TARA_B100001057_G_scaffold492732_1_pt1 | contig 11414 bp, 11 predicted proteins | sample TARA_B100001057 | Tara Oceans TARA_B100001057 (sample SAMEA2621839) | marine metagenome | biome: marine biome (ENVO:00000447); feature: surface water layer (ENVO:00002042); material: "saline water (ENVO:00002010), including plankton (ENVO:xxxxxxxx)" | depth 5 m | reverse complement strand
TTCTTAGTGGCTTTTTTTCTGGCTCTGAAACAGGAATGATGGCAGCAAATAAAATTAAGCTTAAAAATTTATCTAAAAAATCAAAAGGTAGCGCAAAAAGAGCACTCAATCTACTAAAAAAACCTGATCAATTATTGTCAGCTATATTAGTAGGAAATAACTTTGCAAATATTTTAGCCTCAGCAATAGTGACAATAATTATGATTAATTATTTTGGTGGTAACGTTTTAATAGGGTCAATTATATTAACCATAATAATTTTAATATTCTCCGAAATTACCCCTAAAACAATTGCAGCAATAAAGCCTGAGAGTGCAGCAACAAAATCATCATTTATTTTAAATATTCTTGTATATATATTTAAACCTCTTATATTTTTTACTAATTTTTTAAGTAGATTGATTTTAAAGATATTTAGTTTAGATGCAAAAGATGCAAATACAAATGACAATCTTAATACTGAAGAATTAAGAACTTTGCTTGAAGAGTCTGGCGATTTAATTCCTAAGCAATATAGGAAGATGCTCTCCTCTGTTTTAGGAATGGAGGAATTGATAGTTGAGGACATAATGGTACCTACTGCAGAGATAATAGGAATTGACATAAATGATGACTATGAAAAAGCAACTAACATAATTGAATCTACTGAATATACCAGACTGCCTGTTTTTCAGGACTCAATTGATAATATGATTGGTATTTTACATTTAAAAGATTCTCATTCATTTTTAGAGAATTATGAACAAGGTAATGCTGCAAATTTTAAAAAAATTCTTCATAAGACTTATTTCGTATCCCAATCCACGTTACTAATGAAGCAGTTACGGGAATTTCTAGCAAATAATGAATCAATTGGTCTTGTAGTAGATGAATATGGTGAAATTGAGGGTCTGATATCTGTCGAAGATATTTTTAAAGAAATCACGGGTAAATTTGGTGGTGACAAAGAGGAGCTTGAAAAAGAGTTTATAAAGTTAAAAGATGGATCAATATTAACAGATGGAAACTCAAAAATTAGAGAGTTGAATAATTATCTAAACTGGGAAATACCTGAAGACAATGCTAAAACAATAAATGGTTTAGTTACAGAGTATCTTGACCAAATACCTCAAGCAAATTTATGTATTGAGATAGATAAATATAGATTTGAGATTTTAGAACTTGATGAAAATTTAATATCTAAAATTAAAATTAAAAAATCTAATTAATCTCAATAAATTGATTTAGAGTAGCATTAATTTCGTTATTCAATTTTATTAGATCATTTTGATTAGCTAATTCATTGGCTAATTCAAACATTGAACTAACCATTGTTTTGTTATCCACTGATTTAAAAACAGTGATGTTCCCATTTTCTTTCAAAATTTTATCCCAAACATTTCTAACTTCTTTCCAAAAAACTGAAGTATCCTCAAAATATTTTCTTCCACTATCCCAATCAAAATCTTTGATTTTAATATATCTTGCTAGCCCTGTTTCTTTTGCAATAATTATATTTTTTGCAATATGAAACTTTTTATTACTTTGTTCATGCGTCCATCCATTAGGAGTAATTGTTATAGTATTTATACCTTTAAGAATGTCATAGTCATCTCTAACTGATGCCTCTCTTCTTGGCAATGGACGAGATGTCTCATTGCTGATCCAATAAGATATATTTTTTTCATGAGACCATTTTCCATAGCTTTGATATCTTGGAGAATCATCCACCTGAAAAACAGATTGTGACCATGTACCCCTTGCATTTTTTCTTTTTATAATCGATTTTTGCCATTTGTTATATCCAATAAAGACATTTAAATTTCTATTTTGATATCTCCAATCCTCTCTCCAATGTTTAACAACCATTGGCTCTGAAATGCTTCCATCTTCATTTTCGAAATACATTACTAGAATATGTTGCAAACTTATAAAATTGCTTTGATTTTCTATTACTTCAACATACTCTGTTGCCCAAGACTGATATGGTCTTGAAGGTTCATAATTATCTTCAAAACCAATGAGTTCAACAAAATCAAAATAAACAACATATTCTCCTGCCAGATTAAGAATTGCTTGTCTATCCTTATCAATTTTATTTTTTTTTAAATAAATTAAATCTAGAGATGATTCTTTATTATCAAATACTACTGAGGGGCCTTTGGTTGAACCACCTCTTGGAATTTTTACATTTGGATCATCGATATGACTTAAACCAAAAGTATAATTTTGACCACTAATATGAAAAGTTATGAAAAAAAATAAACTTAAAACTAATAATTTAAAATTAATCATTAGCTTTTGTTCGGGCAAAAATAAAAGACTGTATACATAAATATGTGAAAATTGACCCTGACAAAAACATTATTATTTTTGATATATCAGCCCAAAAGTTATCAAATATGTTTGGTAAAGCTCTCAAAAGATCCAAGCCTGCTAATGCACAAATTAAACCAAATGTTGCGGTTATATGCATGAATAGTTTCTTTTTTTGAGGTATAACAAGTGATAGAAATGAAAATAAAATAATAGGTATTGAAATAAAAGAAGGTATATAAGAGGTTATTGAACTACTATTTGAGATTATTGAAATAAGTATTCCCCAAGAGAAAAGAAATAAACCATATAAAATAGAGAATTTAACAAATGATATATTTAAAACTTTAAATTCTTTAGACTTCATACTAATTAAATAATTTTAAAATGACTTTTCCCAAAATATCATCATATTGAAACTTCATTTCACTTGTGATTGAACTATATTGTTTATTGATGCTCTCAACAGTGAGATAATTATCATCTATCTCTTTAATTCTTTTAATTACCATCCCAATTTTATTATCTTTAATAGCTACAATATCATTAGTGTTATAGGTCTTTAATTTCGTTGTGACAACATAAGAGTTATTTTGAATCTCAGGCGACATGCTAACACCTTTAACTCTAAATATCTTAATCACTCAATACTGGCATAACAAGCTTAAGCATTGGAGGATTTGGTGATATTTTTAATTCAGTTGCAATATCTTTTGTTGACCAAAAAATTTCAGCAAATCTATTTACCTTGTTTAATAGATCCTCTGCAGCGTCTCTATCTATATTCTGTTTGCACTTCGAAGCATCTAGCATTATTGAGTGAGTCAATTCATGAATTTCAGGAAACTTTTCCATTTGTGGGCCTTTAAAATAATCTCCCCATATAACTCTTACCGCATCTTTAACTTCTGCAGCATGTTCCTCTTTTTGTTGCACTAGGCGGGATAGCTTTGCTAAATCATCTTTTTTTGTTAATTCATCTGGCAATTCGTTAATAAGGTCAACAATTCTGATTAAGCTTAAAGAAGCGAATTGAGCAATATAAGGATCATAAACAGCGCATGGAATATCACAATGGGCTTTTAAATCTTTAATTTTCATGCAAATCTCCTATACAAAGTTTTAATTATAAAAACCACTATTAAACAAATAGATATATATGAAAAATAGATAATTAACTCAGCTATTGTACCAATGAAATGATAATGAAAAGTACTATTTTCATGAGCGAATAAATGTATTGATACAATCGGTAAAAAGTAAAAAAGTTTCATTTCCATAACTCCAAAAAAATTTAATGTGTTATGGTGATTATACAAAAAAAATGGGGCTATATGCCCCAAATTTTTTAATTAAATATGAAATTACATCATACCGCCCATACCGCCCATGCCTCCCATATCTGGCATTGGTGGCATTGGTGTATCGTCCTTTGGTACATCAGTTACCATAGCTTCTGTTGTGATCATCATACCTGCAACTGAACCAGCTGCTTGAAGAGCTGTTCTGGTAACTTTAGCAGGGTCTAAAATACCCATTTCGATCATGTCACCAAATTCACTAGTAGCAGCATTAAAGCCAAAAGAATCTTTACCATCAATTACTTTGTTTACAATAACAGATGGTTCTTCACCAGCATTAGAAACTATTTGTCTTAAAGGAGCTTCAAAAGCTTTCTTGGCAATGTTGATGCCAACATTTTGATCATCATTATCTCCTTTTAGTTTTTCAACAGCCTCGAGACATCTAATCAAAGCTGATCCACCACCAGGAACAACTCCTTCTTCAACTGCTGCTCTTGTAGAATGAAGAGCATCTTCAACTCTTGCCTTTTTTTCCTTCATTTCAACTTCAGAACCTGCACCAACTTTAATTACAGCTACACCGCCAGCAAGTTTCGCAACTCTCTCTTGGAGTTTTTCTTTGTCATAATCAGAAGTGGTTTCTTCAACTTGAGCTCTTATTTGATTAACTCTAGTTGCAATGGCATTTTCATCGCCTGCACCATCAATTATTGTTGCATTATCTTTATTAAGAACAACTCTTTTTGATGTACCTAGATCATCAATAGTTGCAGCTTCTAATGATAAACCGACCTCTTCAGATATCACTGTTCCACCAGTCAATATGGCAATATCTTCTAACATAGCTTTTCTTCTGTCACCAAAGCCCGGAGCTTTACAAGCAGCAGCTTTTACAATACCTCTAAGGTTGTTTACAACCAATGTAGCTAATGCTTCTCCTTCTATATCTTCTGCAATAATTAATAAAGGCTTCCCTGCCTTAGCAACATTTTCCAATAATGGAAGAAGATCTCGTATATTTGAAATCTTTTTGTCTACTAAAAGAATGAACGGAGAATCTAGTTCTACTGTCATATTATCTTGGTTTGTAATGAAATAAGGGGATAGATATCCTCTATCGAACTGCATTCCTTCTACAACATCAAGCTCATTTTCAATACCGCTGCCTTCTTCAACAGTAATTACCCCTTCTTTACCAACTTTCTCCATTGCTTCAGCTATTATTTCACCAACAGCAGTATCTCCATTTGCTGAAATTGTTCCAACTTGTGCAATTGCTTTATCGTCAGTACACGGAACGCTCAACCCTTTCACAAATTCAACAGCGCTTGCTACAGCTTTATCGATTCCTCTTTTTAAATCCATTGGATTCATACCAGCAGCAACAGCTTTATTTCCTTCATTTACAATTGATTGAGCTAAAACAGTAGCTGTTGTAGTTCCATCACCTGCTTCATCTGAGGTTTGTGATGCAACTTGCTTTAGCATTTGTGCACCCATATTTTCAAATTTATTCTCTAATTCCACTTCTTTAGCAACTGACACACCATCTTTGGTCACAGTAGGAGCTCCAAATGACTTATCAAGTACGACATTTCTTCCTTTTGGACCAAGTGTTACCTTCACGGCATTTGCTAATGTATTAACACCATCAAGCATCTCTGTTCTAGCATTATCACCAAACTTTACATCTTTAGCTGACATATTTAATCTCCCTATTAATAATTATTTATTCGATTACACCAAAAATATCTCCCTCACCGAGTATGAGATATTCTTCGTCATTTAATTTGATTTCATTTCCGCCATATTGACCGAAAACTACTGTGTCTCCAACTGAAACATTCATTGGTATAGAATCACCTGATTCACTGACTTTTCCAGGACCAACAGCTACAACTTCACCTTGCGATGGTTTTTCTTTAGCAGAGCCTGAAAGAATAATACCACCAGACGATGTTTCCTCTTCTTCAGTTCTTTTTACAAGAACATTATCATGTAAGGGTCTTAATTTCATTTATCTCTCCATATAAATAACATAATTTAAGTTATTCAATAATTAAGGACTAAAAAATATAAATCAATAGTTAAATAAGATATTTTTTAACCTAAATATTAGAAGCGCAATTGTAACTCCAATTAGGTTTGCAAGTAAGTCAAAATACTCAAAAAATCTATATGGATGGAAAAAGTGAACTATTTCGATAAAAGCACCTAAGAAGAAAATATTTGAAGCAACAAAATAATTTGATCTTTTGAATGAGCAAACTAATCCTAATAAAGTTAAATAGAAGTAGATTGCTCCATGAACAAATTTATCTGATATGAATGATAAAGAGTTAAATACAGATATATTACTTGCATTTACAATACTTAATAAAAATACCACCAAAATTGAAACATAAAAAAGAATTCTAATTTTTAGCATTTTTTTGAACAAAAATGCTTTTATTGAAATATATCATCAGCATTGATGGGATCGCAAGACATGATGTAAATATATAAAAGCTCATCCAACCATATGAGAAACCGTAAAGATTTTGAAAGCCCTCTACAAAGACTCCAGAAAAACCTCCAAATAATTTTCCTAAAAAAGCCATCAGTGAAGTTAATAATGCATATTGAAATCCAGTATATTTTGATGAAACAAGGCTTGTAAGAAAAGTAATGTTTACGGTACCAACAATTCCAGCTGCAAGACTATCTGAGGCTACAATACTGGCAAGCAAAACTAAATTCTTTTCATTTATTGAGGCATAAGAAAAACTTAGATTTGTAAACATTACCAAAAAGGCTCCTATTAAAAGGGACTTATACAATCCAAGCCTTTTAACAAAAATTCCTCCAATAAATACACCTATTATGGTTGCAACTAAAGCAACAATTTTAACTACAAAGCCTATTTCTGATAATGAGTAACCCATATCTATATAGAAAGGATTTGCCATTGGGCCCATCACAATGTCTGTTAATCTATAGGTAGCAATAATAAGTATTAGGATTGATGCTATTTTTAAACCAAATCTCTCTAAAAAATCTTTTGATGGCTCTAAAAGCGACTGTTTATAATTTAATATCGCAAGATTGGGATTTGATTTTTCTGATGAAATGTAAACTGTGACCAATATATTTAAAGCCATTAATAATGCCATTAGTTGGTATGTAAATGACCATGAGAAATTTTCTGCATAAATTAATGCAAATGAAGACCCAACCAAAATTGCGATTCTGTAACCAAACTGGTAACCAGCTGCCAAGTTACCTTGATCCTCTAATTTTGCACTTTCTATCCTGTAAGCATCAATTGCAATATCTTGAATTGAGCCCGCAAACGCAATGTTTAGTGCAAATAATGCAAAGACTAATAAATTTGTTAAAGGGTTAATAAACGATAAGATGATTAAAGATACTATAATTTGAAGCTGCATTGTAATAATCCAACTTCTTCTGTGCCCAAATTTTTTAAACAATTTAGTTGGTGATCTATCAACAAAAGGAGCCCATAAAAACTTTAAAGAATAAGTAAGCATTATCCAACTTATAAAACCTATTAGACTTAAATCTACACCAATGTCTCTCAACCATGCAGTTAAAGTAACAAAAATTAGAACATACGGTAATCCTGACGCAAACCCATATCCTGTAAATGCAACAATATTATTTAAGTTTTTGTTATTCATAGCGCGTTTAAAAATCGTTCCCAGTCAAACTTTTTACCAGGATCAGTTTTTCTTGATGGTGAAACATCAGAATGACCAGCAATAGAATGCTTATTAATTAATGGGTAGTGATCTATTATTTTTTGTACTGCCATTGTTAACATTTTATATTGCTCATCAGAGTAACAATCATCATCTGTTCCCTCTAATTCAATTCCTATTGAATAATTATTACAATCGTCAATACCCTTATAAGTTGATTTTCCTGCATGCCAAGCTCTTTTATCAAAGGGAACAAATTGTATTAACTCGCCATCTCTTTTTATATATAAATGAGATGACACCTTTAAGTTTTGAATTTCTTTGAAATAACTATGATCATCTGTGCAAAGTTTATTTAAAAAAAAGTCCTCTACGTAGTTATTTTCATAACATTTAGGTGGGAGACTAATTGAATGAATTATTACTAAGCTTATTTCCTTATCATCAGGCCTTTCATTAAAGTTTGGAGATTTTAAAAATTTTAAGTCCTTGAAAATATGATTTTCAATATCCATTTATCTCAAACCAGGAGGAAGCTTAAAATATACATCCTCATTATCGTGACCACTTTCAACAAGTTTGGCATCAAAATAATTTTCAAGAGATTTTGCTATTTCCATAACTCTTGATTCTGGCGCAGAAGCACCAGCTGTGATTGAAATGGTTTTGCAATTTTCCAAATCTTCGAGATTTAAATCAGAAAATTCATCAATCAAAACTGAATCACAACCACATTTTTCACCAAGCTCCTTCAGTCTATTAGAGTTTGAACTATTTTTTGAACCTACAACTATCATATAATCTGACTCAAGGGCTAGTTGTTTGACAGCATCCTGCCTATTTTGTGTTGCATAACAAATATCATCCTTTTTTGGGACTTCAATTTTAGGAAATCTGTCCTTGAGAATCTTAATAATTGATTTAGTTTCATCTACGCTTAGAGTTGTCTGAGTTACTAATGCTAAGTTGTCTTTTTTCAAAATATTAATATTTTTAGCATCTCGCTCGTTTTGCACCAAAAAAATTGAGCTATTTTCTGAATTTATATGTCTCCCCATTGTTCCCTCAACCTCAGGATGACCCTCATGACCTATCAATATAATATCTTTATTTGCATTTGCATGCTTCCTAACTTCCATGTGTACTTTAGTTACTAATGGGCATGTGGCATCGAAAAAAATCAAATTTCTCGCCTTTGTTTTTTCTTCAACTTCACTTGACACACCATGTGCACTAAATATTACAAGAGAATTATCTGGAATTTCTTCAATTTCCTCAATAAAAATAGCACCTCTTTCTTTCAAATCATCAACAACTACCTTGTTATGGACAACTTCATGTTTCACATAGACAGGTGCTCCATATATTTCCAGAGCTTTATTAACAATATCTATTGCTCTATCAACCCCAGCACAAAAGCCTCTTGGATTTGCAAGTTTTATTTGTTTACTCATTTTTTAGTTTTTTAATAATTTCAAAGTATATAATTAAAACTGCTCCAATAGTTATAAATGCATCTGCTAAGTTAAACACAAAAAAGGAATTGTTAAAGATCTCCAAGTGGAGAAAGTCAGTAACCTTACCATCCATGGCTCTATCATAAATATTTCCAATTGCGCCACCTGCAATGATGGATAATGAAGTCTTTATATATATGTCTTTCTCATTAAAAATCATCCAAAAGAGGTATATTAAAATTAAAATTGTTATTACCAATAAGATTGAAGAGATGCCTGATCCAGCATTATCAAAAATTCCAAATGCTATTCCAGAGTTATAAATAAGTAATAAATCGATTATTGGCAAAAAAGTATTTTCAGATTGACCATACAATAAGTTCTGAAGTGCAAGATTTTTTGAATATAAATCAGTAAAAAATAGAAATACTATTAACAAAAAATATCTTAAATTATAGGAAACTTCTTTGTTCACCATTTTTTTCTACATTTTCTATACATCTATTACAAAGCTCAGGATGTTCTTTGCTAGATCCCACTGATGAACACCTGTGCCAACACCTAACACATTTTGTGTTTCTCGAAGAATTAACTTTAATTTTAAAACTTTTTGCCTCATTAACATTTGCTTCTGAAGAAATAAATAAAAAATGAAGTTCTTCTCCTAGTTTTTTTAGGATATTTAAGTCATTTGAAGTAGTTTGAATACCTACAACAGAATCAAGTGAACCCTTAATTTTATTTTCATTTCTCATAGCCTCTATTGATTGATTGACAGCATCCTTAATTTCAAAAATTCTTTTCCATTCAGATTGATTGATATTAGACTCATAATTTATCTGAGAAGTATCAAAATTTGAGAGAAAAACAGAGTCTCCTTGACTATTCAATCTATTGCTTGTTTGCCAAATTTCCTCTGCTGTATAAGAAAGAATCGGAGCAATTAGTCTTACTAAAACATTCAAAATAAAATCAAGGCTTGTTTGACATGATCTTCTTGCTAAAGATTCATTTTTGCATGTATAAAGCCTGTCTTTAACAATATCTAGATATATTGCTCCTAATTCGTTAACACAAAAGTTATGTATTTTTTGAATTGCCTTATGATAAGCATAGGATTCATACAAGCTTATGATTTCTTTTTGAAGTATTTTTGTTTCATTAATGATCCATTTGTCTAGCTCAACTTGATCTTCAAACTTAACTTTATTTTTATCGCTAAAGTCACTTAAATTTCCTAAGATAAATCTAAAAGTATTTCTAATTCGTCTATATTGATCTGAAGTTCTCTTCAAAATTTCATCAGACGCTACCATTTCGCTTCTAAAGTCTGTTGAAGCCACCCAAAGTCTCAAAATATCTGCTCCTAAGCTGTCCCACACTTTTTGAGGAGAGACAACATTTCCAAGTGATTTTGATTGTTTTCTTCCTTGCTCATCTACAACAAACCCATGAGTCAGAACAGTTTTATATGGTGCTGACTTATTCATAGCTATGCTTGATAATAATGATGATTGAAACCATCCTCTATGTTGGTCTGAGCCCTCTAGGTAGAGATCTGCAACTACATTATTACCAAATCTTTTTTCAGAAACTGCATAATGAGTTACTCCAGAATCAAACCACACATCAAGTGAATCGGAAGTTTTAATATATTCTTCATGATCATCGATATAATCTTTTAGACTCAACTTATCCCAAGCTGAAATTCCTTCTTTCTCAATAGTTTGCGCAAACTTTTCAAACAGGTCTTTTTGGCTAGGATGGATTTCTCCAGTGTCTTTATGAACAACTAAAGTTATTGGAACACCCCAATTTCTTTGTCTAGAAATGCACCAATCTGGTCTTTCAGTAAGCATTGATTCTATTCTTTGAAGACCCCATGAGGGTTCCCAATTAACACTCTTAATATGTTTTAGAGCATCTTTTATAAGATTATTTTTTTTCATTGAAATAAACCACTGAGGAGTCGATGTAAAAATTAAAGGCGTTTTACGTCTCCAACAGTGAGGGTAAGAATGATGATAATCTTCTATATTGATAAGTGCATTATGCTCTTGTAATTTTTCAACAATGAACGGATCCGCTTTCATTGCAGGAAGTCCTGCAATGAAATCTAGCTCATCCTTGAAGAAAGCCTTGTTATTTAGTGAGTGGATAGTCTCAATATTATTCTTCTTACATATTAAATAATCATCCATACCATGAGCTGGAGCGGTATGGACGCAACCTGTTCCTGCTTCAGTTGTGACATGGTCTGCATGAAGAAGGACTGATTTCCTATCTAAAAAAGGATGAATAAGTTCAATATCACTTAATCTTTCACCTTGTATGGTCGATACAACTTCAAATTTTTGTTTCCATCTTTTAGAGCATTGATCAATCATCTCAAATGCAATTACATAAAATTTATTTTTCATTTTTATGAGTGAATATTTGTATTCAGGATTGATACATACAGCTACATTTGAGGGTATTGTCCATGGTGTTGTAGTCCATATAACAAATGATATTTCGTCTGTGTCTTCAGTATTAAATATATCATTTAACTTTTCTAAAGATGCATGATCAACCTTGAATGCAACATCAATTGCTTTTGATGTTTTATCAATATATTCAACTTCTGCCTCTGCTAAGGATGATCCACTTTCTTGGCA
>TARA_B100001057_G_scaffold46345_1_pt1 | contig 11417 bp, 10 predicted proteins | sample TARA_B100001057 | Tara Oceans TARA_B100001057 (sample SAMEA2621839) | marine metagenome | biome: marine biome (ENVO:00000447); feature: surface water layer (ENVO:00002042); material: "saline water (ENVO:00002010), including plankton (ENVO:xxxxxxxx)" | depth 5 m | reverse complement strand
AACAATTTGGCAGAGTAGAAATTCCTCAAGAGGCATTTATTGGAGTTTTAAAAATTAATAAAGATAAATGATTAAAAATTTTCTTTTAAGACTTAAATTTTTTCCACATAGAATAAAATCTAATTTTTTAAAAAGAAAAATTAAAGATTATGGTAAAAACGATTTTAATTCTTTCAAAGAACTTGTAAGAAATAAAAATTTTAATTCTCATTGGTTTTTAAATAATTTTTTAGTATTTAATTATTTCTTTCCTGAAGACAGAAAAAAATTCTTTGACTTTCTTGAAATTGGATCTTTTGAAGGTATGTCAGCTCTATATGTGCTGAATTTTTTTAAAAATAGTAAAGTAACTTGTGTTGATTTATGGGATATAAAACACATTAATAAAGAAAATTTAGAGTACAATTTTGATTTAATTGAAAAAAATTTTGATCAAAATTTGAAGGATTTTAAATTTAAAAAAATAAAAGACTATTCAGTTAAAGCTCTTCAGGAATTAAAAAAATCAAATTATTACTTTGATTTTATTTATATTGATGGATCTCATGAAGGCAAAGCAATATACGACGACGCATTCGAGGCTTTTCATCTTCTTAGGAAAAATGGATTGTTAATATTTGACGATATTGACATTAATAAAAAAGATGGAGAATTTACTCCGATTGAGGCCATAGATGAAATTTTGAGGTGTTTTAAAGGTTCACTTCAAATATTATATTTTAAAAGATTAGTTTTTTTGAAAAAGATTATTTAATTTTTTTAAATTCATATAATTTTAGTTGAGAAAAATTTCTTATAATATTTTGTGGCAGTCTCCAACCGATAATATTTAATATATCGTTATATTTTGGAACCTTTTTTTTCTTTTCGGCTAACGCAGCATTAAGAGTTCTTGAGATAAAGTAATAAGTACTAAATAGCTCTTTGATTTCTAATAATCTGATATTTTTAAATTTTGTTTTTATTATTTTCTTATCATCTAGATATAGATTATGCCATGGTTTAACTATTTTCTTTAATTTCAATTTTTCTCTTACAATGTTTATATTCTCAAGTGCAGTGCTAGAGCTTTCAATTAATAGAATTCTTGATTTTTTTTTTGAAAATAAATGTAAATTATCTATAACCATTTTTTGATACGACCATTTTGTTAAATTTTGTATAGATCTTTTAGTAATTATATAATCATAAGTTTTATTATTTTCTTTTTTCAAACTTCTCATGTCTAAACATTTAAATTCAATATTCTTTACCTTATTTTTATTTGCTTCATTGATTAGTTCTTTACTGTAGTCCAGTCCCAGTCCATTTATTTTTTTTATCTTTGCTAATTTCTTTAATAACATTCCATCTCCACAACCTATATCTAAAATTGATTTATTGGGTTTTATAATATCAAGTAAAATCTCAAATTCTTTTTCCTGTAAATTTAAGTCATTGGTACATTTATAGAATTTACTTTTTGCTCTTTTGTTCCAATAATTTTTAATTTTATTAATATTGTTCATGACAGAACTCTTTTATTTTATTCATTATTTTTCTTTGATCTTTTAATTTCATGTCAGGATAAAGTGGAAGTCTAACAACTCGTCTAAAAATTCTTTCAGTAACTGATAATTTTTGCTTACTTATTTTTTTGGCCATTTTAGATTTGTGAAGAGGCACATAATGAAAGGTAGCAGCAATTAAATTTTTTTGCATAAAATCAATGAATTTTTGAGATTTTTTTTGATCTTTAAATATAATTACAAATAAGTGATATGAGCTTTTAGTATTTGCTAACGGTTCAATTATATAAAAATCTCTATTTTCAATATTAAGTATACAACTTTTAAATCTTTTCCAAATTTGCTCACGTTTTTTTTGAATTTTATTTACTTTTAATAATTGAGAATACAATAATGCACTAGTTAATTCACTTGCACGATACTCAGAGCCAAAATCTACCCAACTGTAATATTTTTTAATCTTGCTTGAGATTAGCTTTTTTTTGTAATTTCTAATAAAATTGTATCTATCAGTACCTTTATCCAAAATAAAATTTGCCCTTTTTTTTAAATTTGGATTATTAATTGAAATACAACCGCCCTGCCCACTAACTAAATTTTTTGTTTCATGAAAACTAAACACACCAATATCACCAATTGTGCCAAGATATTTATTTTTGCTTTGTGATAAAAAGGAGTGAGCAGCATCTTCTATTAAATAAATATTCTTTTTTTTCAGATATTTCTTTATTTTATAGATTTCACATGCATTTCCTGCGTAATGTATCACGTAAACTGCTTTAGTTTTTTTGTTAATCTTTTTAATAATGTCATCATGTGAGATATTTAAAGTTTGTGGATCTATTTCTGCAAAAATAGGTTTGGCACCTCTCATCACTATAGCATTGGCAATAGAAACAAAACCATATGATGGCATAATAACTTCATCACCTTTTTTTAAATTAATTAATAAAGCTGAGATTTCTAAAGCGCCAGTACAACTGTGTGTTAAAGCAACAAATTTTGAAGAGATTTTTTTTTTTATTATTTCCTCACATTTTTTTTGAAAGAAACCATCAGTTAATATTTTACTTTTAAATAATCTTTTAAAATATCTTAAATCTTTTATGTCTATGTATGGATTAGAGACAGGAATCATTTTAAAATCCATTTTTTAAATAAGTTTAAATTATTTCTTATATATGATGGATAACTTTGATCAATTGAAACTTTTTTAAGATTAAAATTTCTGTCGAATGGATCTTCAAAATTAGTTATTTTTGTTTTAATATTTTTCACATTAGTAAAATTTTTCTTATTAAATTCTGTATGAGACATACTTTTTATTTTTTTAGAAATATCTTTAGGTGACATTAGATAAGTAAAATGCCAACCACCTTTCTTTATCAATTGAATATTTTTCTCTTTATCAAACCTCCAAAATGGATAGTTTATATTTTTGGTTTTTAAAAGTCTTAATTTAAAGAATGATTTAAGATATTTTTTTTTGCATATTCTAGATCCTGGCCAATTACCTTTTCCTTCATCAAAGTTCTGTATATTTAATTTAAAATAGAACATATTTTGAAGAAAAATTCCAAATTTAAATTTTTCTTTTTTAAAAACCTTAATTCTTTCAGGATTTGGAATCTCATCTTCGTCAGAAAATATTATCAAATCGTTATCATTTGCGTTTTTAAGACCTCTAAAAATATTTTCCATTTGCATTCTTAGGATTCCATAATCTTTTTTTCCTTTCAATTTAATATTTGGTAAATCATTTACCCTAATATAAATAATTTTTTTCGAGTATTTTTTTAAAAATTTTTTATTGAAGTTAAATGGTTTTTTTCTTCCAACATGGTCTTTGTTTGCCTCACATATTACAAAATAATCCACATGATCTTTAAGAATTTTGTATCTTGTTTCAAATAGCAAATTTCCCTGGTAAAATGTAATACAGTCATAAATTTTATTTTTCATTGAAGATATAATATTATAAAGATTAGTCACAAAATATTAAATAATAAATGTCTAAAATAGAGATATTCTGCGTCACAAATATACCTCAAAAGAAACTCGAGGCTCTCAATGTAACTCTTGTAGGTGTAGGAAAAAACATTTTTCCAAAAAAGTATATTACCTGTTTAAAAGGAAAAAAAATTCAGCATAAAGAAAAAAATTATTCAGAACTTACATTTCATTATTGGTTTTGGAAAAATAAATTAAAAAATTATAATAAAAATAAATGGATTGGATTTTGCCAAAAAAGAAGATTTTGGCTGATTAAGAAAAAAAAAATAACTTCTTATAATTTGTTAAAAAAATTTATATTAAAAAAACCTAAAAATTCTTGGAACAAATTTGATAGTATATTGTGCAAACCTATAAGTGTCAAAGGTCACAAAAAAATGAAATTAATTAAGAGAGGATGGAAAAACATTTTAGGTGATCCAAGTGTTTTAGTAAATAAAGGAAAACATAATATTAAACTGCATTTTGATATGCACCATGGTTATGGAGTTTTAGATAAAGCAATCAATGTATTATCATCAAAAGATAGAAATGGATTTCGTAAGTATGTTGAAACCAATAATAAGTTTAACCCAAATATAATGTATATATCAAAAAAAAAGATTCTAGATAGATGGTTTAAAGATTTATTCAAATGGCTTTTTAGATGTGAAAAAGTTTTTGGTACTAAACAGTTAAAAGGTTACGATCAAGAAAGATTATATGCTTATTTGGCAGAGAGATACCTTCCTTTTTGGTTCAAAAAATATACTCGTTCTACAGTATGTGATTGGGGTTATTATGATTTTAATGTAGAAAAATCAAAAAAAATTTTTAAAAATTAATTAAAATCTTAATAAATGTTTTATACTTCTATAAATTTTATTTGAGGTTTTGTTCATAATCAATCCAATAAATGAAAACCAAGATTGATACCTATTGAGCATATTTTTATTGTTTATATTTGGATGTGAGTATTCATAACTCACATAATTATAGCCAAAAAAAACCGAAATTTTTTTTTGTATACATGTAAGTTTTCCTTTAAGACCTGTTCTTAGACCATGTATTAACTTTTGTTTCTCATAAGAATATAATAAATTTGACTGTCCAATCAACTCTTGTTCAGAAAACATTGATCCATTAAAATTTTTATGTGAAACAAAAATTGCCCATGAGATGATATGTGAAATCCATAGAGGTGTCAGTGTATTTTTTTTTTTAATTTTTTTTAATTTATCTATTAAAAATTTGTTTTCTAGTGGTGTGAGACCAATAAATTGATTTGTCATTGCAACAAAGTATTTTGGTAATTTTTTTAGTATCATTTTATTTGTGTCAAAATAGGCACGATGAAATTCAAATGTAGTTCCATATTTGAAAGTTTTTTCATTATTAAAAAAATTAAACTTTTTTAGTAAAATTGTATCAGCATCCCACATTAATATTGGTTCATGTTTTTTAGAAACAAAATCTATCATGAATGAAATTTTCAAAATCTGTTGATAATACCAACTAAGTCTGGGTTGAATTTTTCTATAATAATTACTTTTTATAAAATATTTATTAGCGATATAAATGAACTTTTTTAGAGGCAAGATATTTTCCTCATTTATTATTTCACAATTTTTAAAATTAATATGTCTTTTAAAAAATTTAACATCTTTTTTAGGACAAATTATGAATAATCTAAAGTTGGAATAATGTTTTTTAAACATTATTATGTTATTTTTTATTGTGGCAATATTTCCTCTCAGTGTAACTTGACATATATTGAGATTTTCTAATTTATTTTTTTTTGATTTATTTCTCATAAAAGTTCTGTAGTTTTTATAGATAAAATACAATTTAAATGTTATAAAAATTATATAAGATATAACTTCAAAGGTAACAATTAAAATCATAATTTATGAAAAAAATTATAAAAATTTCATTATCAGTTGTCATATTGTTTGTATTATTTTCTGGATTAAAATTTTTTTTATCTAAAGATATATTTAATATTCAAACTAAGATTTATAAAAAATATCCAAATTTAAAGAATGATTTTAGAAAAAACTTGTTCAAAGAGACCTCAGTCATTGAAAATCTCAAAAATGACTATAATTTTAAGTTTTTACCCGATACCCAATTCATTAAACTTAATCTTGCTTCTAAAAAATTACTTTTTTCAGAGGAATTTTTAGCAAATCATAATGATAAGAAAAAACTAGGTGGTTATAAACATAGATTTAAATCGTTCTTTTTTGATCAATTTAAAGAAAAAATTTTATTGACTGATTACTTAGGTGGAACTTATGAATTTGATCTTAAATCTTTGTCAAATTTGCGAGTTGATCAAATTAATCTGAATAAGATTAAAAATAATATAATTACATCAAAAGTTTTAGATACTTTAGTTGATAATGGTTATTTTTATATTTCATATATTGGTGGAGATAAAAGTTGTGAGACAATGAATATTGCCATGTCAAAGATAGAGAATTTATCAGAGTTAAAATTTGAAAATATTTTTTCTTCAGATGAATGTGGTGATTATATTCAAGCAGGAAGAATGGTTTTAAATAAAAAAGACAGCAGTAATAACTTGTTATTTTCAACAACAAATCAAACCCCTGATAAGTTATCAGACAGGCCACAAAGTGATGACTCGATATTTGGAAAAATTATTTCTTTAAATCTAAGAGATTTTTCTTTTGAATTTTACTCAAAAGGACATAGAAATATACAAGGTTTGTACAGTGATAATGAGGTCATATTAGCAACTGAACATGGTCCAAGAGGTGGAGACGAAATTAATAATATTTTAGAAGGAAATAACTATGGTTGGCCCAAAGCGTCTTATGGCGAAAGATACGCTGGAAATAAAGATAGTAATGTTTACTTAAAAAGTCATAAAAAATATGGTTTTGAAGAACCAATTTACGCATTTGTTCCATCAATCGGAATCTCTGAAATTATTAGGTTATCAAACAATTTTTCAAATAAATTTGATAATAATTATATTCTTACATCATTGTACGGAAGAAATATTTTTAGAATTAAATTTGATGAAGAATATAATAAAGTAATTTTTATGGAAAAAATCTATATTGGAAAACGAATTAGAGATATAAAATTTATAGAAGAAATTAAAAGTATTATTTTTGCATTTGAGGAAGACGGTGAAATAGGCATTCTAAGTGTTAGCTAACGTGTTATTTTCGGAGAACATATTAACCATGACATTTCACAAGGCCGCCCCTCAGAAACAATCATCCACCTTTCTTCATCAGACAAACGTTCAATTTTTTTTAAATAAGGATTCCTGCTACTATTTTTAATTTCTTCTATTTTATAATATTTCTTCAATAATTGGATAAATTTATTGTGTTTAGTTGAGGAATTAAACATAAATTGATGAACTTCTATAATCAAAAAGTCATTTTTAAAATATTTGATATTAGTTTTATTTAATAAATTATATTCATTTCCCTCTATATCAATTAAAATTAATTTTTTAGCGAAATTTTTATTTTTAGATTTTATTTTAAAAGATTTAAAATCCTCAAATGTAATAATTTTTATTTTTTTTGTGAGGCCATTTGAAATAATATTTTTTTTTAAAGTTTTCCTTGTCTCTTTGTCTATTTCAATACCAAATCCAAAAGGAATTATTCTTTTTTTAACTGGTCCTATCAAATGATAACCCTCTGCCGCTCCGAAATTTATCAGAGTAGTTATTTTTTTCTTTCTAGCGATTTTATGTATAGATCGTTGAATCTGCTCCTCATATATACCTAAAACTTTTGATCCAATGTCATTTCCCCAATTTTCTTTAGTTGATACCCTCATACCCTTATATAATCCACTTGCAACTTTACCTCTAAAAATTTTATGGATTCTGTTTCCAACCTGTTTCTTTTTCAAAGTTACAAGTTCATTGTAAGAATATTTTTTTTTCCTCGAAAAGAATTTCATTATCATAATCTTAACATGTACAATTAAATATTTTTGAATTATTATAAATATCCTAATATGCTATTAATAGACATTACTAATGTATAAAAACAATCAAATTTATTATATACAATATCTTAGAGCACTTTCAGTATTATTAGTATTTTTTTATCATTTAAAATTTGAAATATTCCAAAATGGATACCTAGGAGTAGATGTTTTTTTTGTAATATCTGGATACGTAATAACATCCAGACTCTATGAGGATTTTAAAGTTAACAAGACAATATCATTAAAAAATTTTTTTATTAAAAGATTTAAAAGAATTTATCCAATTTTATTAGTTTTTTTATTTATTACATTTATAGTGATCACTATTTTATCCCCATTAGAATATCTTCTTGACAGGATAAATACTTTATTTTTTGCTTTATTAGGTATTTCAAATTTTTTTTACCTTTTTTCTAATAAGGATTATTTTGATACAATATTTGAAGACCCTCTTAATCATACGTGGTCACTAGGTGTAGAGGAACAATTTTATATTTTTTTCCCAATTTCTTTTTTAATCTTAATTTATTTTTTTAGAAATAATTTTAAATTTATTTCTTATTTTTTTATTATCTTAATTCTTTTAGGTATAATTTTTACATTTTCAAATCAGGATGACATAAAATTAACTTTTTATTCGCCACTTTTTAGATTTTGGCAATTTTTGTTTGGAAGTACAATTTTTTTAATTTCATTATATTTTGACTATAAAAATAAATATTTATCTTATTTTTTTATTTCAGGGGTTTTTTTTATTTCACTGAGTGGAAATTTTTTTGATAATTTCCAAAAAGTTTTATTAGTTACTATTTTTTCATCACTGTTAATATTTTTTAGTAAAGATAAATTTTTCTTTAATAACAACGTTTTAAGTAAATGTATTTTGGTTTTAGGAAATATATCTTATTCTTTTTACTTATGGCACCTTCCAATAATATATTTTTACGATTTATATTATGATGAAAGTATTTTTAGGGCACCAATAGTTTTTTTAATTTCAATTTTAATTTCAATCTCTTCATATCATTATGTTGAAAATAAGTTTCGATATTTCAATTTTAAGATAAGTAAAAAGTATTTCAGTATTGCTGCATTATTACTTTTTTGTTTTATTTCAATATTTTATGTTTTAAAAGATCAAAAAAATTTCTCAAAGGTTGTAAAATATAATTTAAAAAACTTTTTTAATGAGGTTAATTATCTTGAGCAAAAATTTAATTTTTCTGAAAGAACAGTTTTTTATAAATTTTCTATCAACGATTTCCCTATATATAAACATTGTACTCAAAATTCTAAAATTTTTAATATTAATGAGGATGGACTTCGAACCGAATGTTTGAATAGCAATGACAAAGATAAATTATTTTTCATCATTGGAAATAGTCATACAGCAAATTTTATTCCAATGTTTGATAAATTAAGAGAAAAAATAAATTTTTATTATTTACATCACGATTTGTTGAGCAATAAAGATATAAGTGATCTTTTATTTAATGTCTCGAAAAAATATAAAAAAATAATTTTTGTTACAAATGTAAGTAATGATAAATATTTGAACTTTTTTTTTGACAATATTAGTAAAACAGAAAAATATATTTCTGGCCTTATAGTTGGACCTATACCAAACTTACATGCAAAACAAGAACCTTTAAAATGTCTAATTAAGCAAAAAGATTGTTATTATGATTCAAACAAAGATAAAAAGAATAGAGGAATTACGAAATTGTATAATGATATTAATGAAAAGATTAATTCAAGAGAGAGAGAAATAATTTTATATTTACCATATAACGAAATTTGTCCAACTGAAATTTGTTATTCATATAATTTAGCAAATGATTTGATCACCCACAGAGATAATGGACACTTAACTAAAGAGGGTTCAGAATTATTAGTGGATAGTTTTTATAAATATTTAAAAAAACTCGAATTACTTTAATTTATTTTTTAAATATTCAATTCTATTTTTAATTGTCATACCTGCTAAATGAACTATGCATGGATTTTGTTTTTCCATACTAAGATCATAGTTTGAAGGTATTGAGTTCCATTGATTTGAAATAAATTTCAGATCTTTTGAATAAGAACTGTTACCTTTATTATCATTTAAATTTCCATTTAATTCAGATTTAAAACCAAAAATATCCATTATTGCAGCTTGTTCCCACCAATCGTGGTTAATATATTCTTCTTTATCCCATACCTTTTTGAGAAATTCTTCATTATCTTTACAACATTTCATCATTAAGACACCAGTATTAATTCTTAAAATTACGAGTTTGGTATTATCGTAGTAAGAGCCTTTATGTACTTCACAGTAATGCTTCACCAAATAAATATTTTTATCCTTCTCAATTTCCTCAGCTATATCAATATCATATCGATTAAAATATGCGTCAGCATCTATCCATAAAATATAATCGTAATTTGAATTTTTCATTTCATTCAATAAAATTTGTATTTTGTTCCAAGCATATGGTCTTTGAAGATTCATTTGATCAACTTTTTCAAAAGTATAATCAAATTTTTCAGCATAATTTTTCAAAGTTTTTGAGGTTTTGTCACCAATTTCACTAAAATTTTCATCATAAGAAGTGACTAATTTGATTTTATACTTTTTTGGAATATTTTTTCTTTCTTCAACTTTGTAATCATTATTATTTGATTGATCTTTTGAGTTTATCTGGAATTTTGAATTAAAGAGCTTTTTCAAAAAAATTCTAATTTTAAAACTACCCATAGAAAAAATATGTTAGATAAAAAAAAATTATATTCAAGCTAAGATTGATATATAATCATTAGCAATACAAGGAGAGATGGCCGAGTGGTTGAAGGCGCACGCTTGGAAAGCGTGTAAAGGGGAAACTCTTTCATGGGTTCGAATCCCATTCTCTCCGCCATTAAATAAGTCTTGATACATATACCTTATTTGAGATTTTTATTAAAAATTTTTAATTATAATTGACCAATTTTTCTTAAAAAATGTTATAATTAATTTTTCCTTAATTTAAAAAAAATGGCAAATAAAAATACATATCAAGCAGATTCCATCAAAGTTCTTAAAGGCTTAGAGGCTGTAAGAAAAAGACCAGGTATGTATATTGGTGATACCGATGATGGCTCTGGATTACATCATATGGTGTATGAAGTTGTTGATAACTCAATTGATGAAGCTTTAGCGGGGTATTGTAAGAATATTAAAGTAAAATTAAATGCTGATGGAACTGTAACTGTCAACGATGATGGTCGAGGAATTCCGACAGACTTACATAGAGGAGAAAAAAAATCCGCAGCAGAGGTAATCATGACCCAACTTCATGCAGGTGGAAAATTTGACCATAATTCTTACAAGGTTTCCGGAGGGTTACATGGTGTAGGGGTTTCTGTTGTTAATGCTCTTTCAGAAAAACTCTTCTTAGAAATAAATAGAGATGGAAAAAAATATTCCATTGAATTCCGCAATGGTGAAGCGAAAGCTCCTTTAAAAATTTCTGGCAAATCAAAACAAACAGGCACTCAAATTACTTTTTTGCCCTCAAAAGAAGTTTTCTCATCTATCAAATTTAGCGCAAATATTTTAATTAAGAGAATGCGAGAATTAGCTTTTTTAAATAAGGGTATAAAAATAACCTTCATTGATAATACTCAAAAAAAAGAGAAAATCTCAGAATTTAAATATGATGGAGGTCTCATTGAATTTGTAGATTATTTAGATGAGAAAAGAGAAAAACTGAAAAATAAGAATGGAAATGATTTATTTAAAAAACCAATTTATATTGAAGGTAAAAAAAATGATGTAGAATTAGAATGTTCATTAAAATGGAATGCAGGATATTCTGAGGATATTTTTCCTTACACAAATAATATTTACCAAAAAGATGGAGGAACACATTTATTAGGCTTTAGAAGCGCTTTAACAAGAATAAT
>TARA_B100001057_G_scaffold382079_1_pt1 | contig 11421 bp, 10 predicted proteins | sample TARA_B100001057 | Tara Oceans TARA_B100001057 (sample SAMEA2621839) | marine metagenome | biome: marine biome (ENVO:00000447); feature: surface water layer (ENVO:00002042); material: "saline water (ENVO:00002010), including plankton (ENVO:xxxxxxxx)" | depth 5 m | reverse complement strand
AGTCGGCACTAAAATTGAAATAGCAAATACTTTAAACAAATACGATACAATTGGAATTGATCTCGTTGCTATGAGCGTAAATGATTTAATAGTTCAAGGAGCAAAGCCTCTTTTTTTTTTAGACTACATATCAATTAATAAAATTGATTTAAAAAAATTAAAATCAATTATTAAGGGCATCATTAAAGGTTGTAACATTTCAAAATGTAATCTTGTTGGTGGTGAAACGGCTGAGATGCCCGGGACTTATGAGAAAGGTAAATTCGATATTGCAGGTTTTGCAGTTGGTATAGTTGAAGAAAAAAAAATTTTACATAAAAAAAAAATAAAAAAAGATGATCTAGTTTTAGCTATTCCATCTAGCGGTCTACATTCAAACGGTTACTCACTTGTCAGATATTTGATTAAAAAAAAAAAAATTAATATAAAAAAAAATAATTTTCTTAAAAAAGAACTCATTAAACCGACTAAGATATATGTGAAAGAGGTACTAAAATTAATTGATAAAAAACTTTTAAATGGTTGTGCTAATATTACGGGCGGAGGTTTGTCTGATAACCTTCAAAGAATAATACCTAATAATCTTTCTATAGAGATAGATTTAAATAAAATAAAAACTCTTAAAATTTTTGATTGGTTAAAAAAAAGTGGTTTAAACGATGAAGAAATGTTGAAAACTTTTAATTGTGGTGTTGGTTTTTGTTTAATCATTAATCCGAAAAATCTGACTAAAGTAATTAGGTTTTTTTCTAATAGATATAAACCTTATGTAATAGGAAAAATTATAAAAGGATCTAATAAAATTAAATTTAATGAAAAAATTAATTGGCCAAAGTAAAATAAAAACAAGTATTTTTATCTCTGGGACAGGTAGTAACTTAAAGAACTTAATTAAATTTTCTTTAAAAAAGGACTCACCCATTTTGATTAAAAATGTGATTTCAAATAATCCTAAAGCTAAAGGCCTTATCTTTGCAAAAAAATGCAAAATAAAAATAAAAATTTTTAAGTTTAATAATAAAAATAATAACGAAAATGAAATTTTAAAATATTTAAAAGAAGATAATATTTTTCTAATATGTCTTGCGGGATTTATGAAAATTTTATCAAAAAATTTTATCAAAAAATTTAAAGGAAAAATTTTAAATATTCACCCATCTCTTTTACCCAAATATAAAGGTTTAAATACCCATCAAAGAGCTTTAAAAAATAATGATAATTTTTCTGGATGCACTGTTCATCTGGTAAATTCAAAGCTAGATTCTGGAAAAATAATTCTGCAAAAAAAGGTAAAGATTTACAAAAATGATAGCTCTACCAGGTTAGAAAAAAGGATTTTGAGGCAAGAACATGTTCTCTACCCTAAGGCTATTAAAAAGCTTCTTTTTAATCTTTAAAGAAAAATTCTATTTCAATTGAAGCATTATCAGTACTATCTGATCCATGAACCGAATTTTTATCAATTGAAATTCCGTATTTTTTTCTAATTGTGCCCTCTTTAGCATCGTGTGGATTAGTAGATCCCATTAACTCTCTGTTTGCTAAAACAGCATTTTCTTTTTCAAGAATCATAACAACAATAGGTCCAGATGATAAATAAGCACATAAATCACTATAAAAGGGTCTTGTTTCATGAACTTTATAAAACTTTTCTGCTTCCATTTTTTCAATCTGAATTTTTTTTTCTTTAATGATTTTAAATCCTTTATTTAAAAACATATTTTTTATTTCATTTTCTAAATTTCTTTCAACAGCATCAGGTTTTATGATTGATAAAGTTTGTTCAATATTACTCATAATAGTCCTCAACTAATTTATTCAATAATCTAACTCCAAATCCAGTTGCACCACCAGAGTTTAATGCACCACCATATTTTGAGAAGGCCATGCCAGCTATATCTAGATGAGCCCATGGCGTTTTATTTAAAATAAATCTCTGTAAAAATTGCGCTGCAGTAGTAGATCCTGCCCCACCTACATAATTTATATTTTGCATGTCAGCATTTTTTGAGTCAATAAGTTTGTCATAGTTTTTATTTAGAGGTAGTCTCCACACTTTTTCATCTACTTTTTGTCCTGTTTTATATATTTGATTTGAAAGATTATCATCATTAGAAAAAAGACCAGCATACTCAGATCCTAACGCAACTATAATCGCTCCTGTTAAAGTTGCTAAATCTATAATAAATTTTGGTTTATATTTTTCCTCCGTATATGTTAATGCATCAGCCAAAACCAGTCTGCCTTCTGCATCAGTATTCAAAACTTCTATAGTCTTACCACTATAAGATTTTACAATATCTCCTGGTCTTTGAGCATTACCATCAGGCATGTTCTCAACAAGACCAACAACCCCTACGGCATTCACTTTAGCTTTCCTAATTGCTAAATTTTTCATTAGACCAACAACTACAGCAGAACCTGCCATGTCATAAGTCATATCCTCCATAAATTTTGCAGGCTTCAATGAAATACCTCCGGTATCAAAACAAACTCCTTTACCAACAAAAGCTAAAGGTTTTGAATTTGATTTAGATCCATTCCACTCAATTGTCACTAGGTAAGAACCTCTAATACTTCCCTGCCCAACTCCTAACAAAGAATTCATTCCAAGTTTTTTTAAATTCTTTTTATCTAAAACTTTTACCTTTAATCCAAGTTTACTTAGTTGTTTAATTCTTTTTGCATACTCATCTGGATGTAAAATATTTCCTGGTTCAGATACTAGATCCTTCGTAAGGTTGGTCCCTTCTAACAAAGACTGATATCTTTTATCTTTATTTAATTTTAACGAATTGTTTTTAGTAAAAATATTAAATTCATAATTATTAGAATTTTTTTTAGATTTATATTTATCAAATATATAAGACTTTAATCGAACACCATGAAAAAACTCATCTAAAAAAGTAACATTTTTTTTCAATATTCCTTTAAAATTTTCTTCAATAAAAGTTAAATTAGTAATCAAATTAGATTTTATAAAATTAAAGAATTCAGCTCCCTTTTTTTCAATATCTAAAGATAAATATTTTTTATCGAGCTTAATTAAAATTATCCTTTGATTGGAATTGAGATTAAAAACTAAAAAAGTTTTGTTTTTTGATTTATTTGAGTTTATGGTTTTATTAATTTCGCTGGGTGATTTAGCTAAAGAGAGATTATTTAATGAATTAATTATAAATTTTTCATCACTAAATAAGACGTAATTCTTAATTGTCTTATCATTAATGCTTTTTTTAATGTTTATTTTAATTGTCATATTTTTAATTACAAAGAGTTATAAATGAATGCTATATATTTAGAAATTTATTATTTTCAATGAAAAAATTAATATTTCGAAATTTTACTACTGATACACTGAATTTTTTCCTAATTATGTGTTTTACAATGGGAATAATTGTTTGGATTCTTCAAGCCGTAAATTATTTTGACTATGTTAGTCAAGATGGTCATGGTTTAAAAACATATTTTACATATATTTTGTTAAATTTCCCAAAAATTATACATCGGATAATACCTTTTATTTTTTTTGTTTCACTTTTCTATGTCTTGAATAGATATGAAATTAAAAATGAACTATTAATTTTTTGGACTCACGGAATAACTAAATTGAATTTTGCTAATAATGTTTTATTTATTTCAATAATACTAACTATTTTTCAGATATGGTTTGGAAGTTTTCTCTCTCCATTCTCTCAACTTAAGGGAAGAGAACTTTTAAAAAACTCAAATATAGATTTTTTTACTTCTTTAATGAAAGAAGGAAAGTTTCTCAATATTGTGGAAGGTCTAACTATATTTATTAATGAAGAGAATCAAAACGGTAATTATTCAAAAATTTTTATTGATGATTCATCAAAAAATATTTCTAGAATGATTTATGCAAAAAAAGGGATATTGATTGATGACAAAAGTAAAAAAATTTTTAGACTTTATGATGGGAGAGTCATAAATAATGATAAAACAAAAATTAATATATTTGAGTTTGATCGAATTGATTTAAATCTTGCTGAATATACATCAAATTCCATACTAGTTCCCAAAATACAAGAAACACCCTCGAGATATCTTTTAGGATGTTCAATTAAAATATTGAAAAATAATTTATTTTTTGAAAGTAAAAAATTTAAATGTGACCAAAAAATAAAGAGAGAGATAAATCAAGAATTATTAAAAAGGTTTTTTAAACCATTATATATTCCTTTAATAGCTATTCTCTCTTGTTTTTTAATTATAACTCCAAAAAATAATTATAAATATGAGAGAAATAAAAGAATAACTTTTTTAATTACTTTTTTATTATTAGTAATATCTGAAGTATCTTTAAGATACTCGGCTATATCAACTATTTCAATAATAGCATATTTAATTTTTCCTCTTATAAGTTTTTTTATTATTTATTTAATTTTTTATAGGATGGTTAAAAATGCTTAAGACTTATGAAAAATATATTGTAAAAAGTTTTATAAGTAAATTTATATTGATAAGTCTGATATTTTTAAGTTTAGTAATTATTTTAAGTATTCTAGAAGAAATTTCATTTTTTAAAGATTCAAATGTAAATTTATTTTTACCATATATTATAACTTTATTAGGAGCTCCAATTACTCTTTTTGAAATATTTCCATTTATATTTCTTATTTCTACACAGTTTTTATTTTATGATTTTTTTAGAAAAGATGAGCTTAATCTTCTTAAAATAAACGGTCTGAGCAATTTCCATATAATAAAAATTTTATTTCTCTCTTCTTTTTTAATTGGAATTTTTACAATTTTTATCTTTTACAATGCTGCATCTAAACTTAAATTTTTTTATACTGATATTAAAAATGATTATTCTAAAGATAATAAATATCTAGCAGTTGTAAATGATAGTGGTCTTTGGCTGAAAGATGAAATAAATGATAATACACTGATTGTAAAAGCAAACCGAATAGAGGGTGATTTCCTAATGGATGTTATTATAAATGAATTTGATGAAAATTTTGATTTATTAAACACTATACAATCAAAAAAAATAGATATTAAGCAAAGATTATGGGTAATAAACGATCCTTCAATTACAACAAAAAATATCACTTTAAATAAAATAAAAAAAATAAACTATCAAACTAACTTTGATAAGGATAAGATAAATAATTTATTCTCAAATATTTCTACTTTAAACTTAATTGAATTATTTAATTTAAAAAAAGATTTTGAAAAATTAGGTTATTCATCCAAGGAGATAGAAATTCATTTATTAAATCTTTTTTCTACTCCATTTCTTTATTCAATTTTAACTATTTTATCTGCGATAATTATGTTCAATATGAGTAAAAATAGATCTCTATTCTTCCATATAATTTTTGGAGTTTTAATGTCTGTTATAATCTATTATATAAATTTTGTGTTCAGCTCTTTAGGAAATAATGGAAAAATTCCAGCTGTAGCAGCAATCTTAATTCCACTTTTATGTATTTCAATTATTACAATAACGGGTTTAGTAAAAATTAATGAAAAATAATTTATTAGTATTTTTTTTTATTTGTATATTTTTTTTTAATAAAGCCCATGCAGATTTATTTAAATTTGAAACTTCAGAACTAAAATTACTTGAGAATGGAAATATAATAGATGCAAGAAATGGTAAAGCAATATCGTCAGATAATGATATAGAAATTAATGCTGAAAAATATATTTATCAAAATGATATAAAATTTTTAAGGGCTTATAATGGGACAGCGTTAATTAAATCAGACAATATAAAAATAAAATTTAAAGATTTGAAGATTGATCAAGAAAATTCTATTTTCACAACTAATAACTTTACACAGATTATCGATTTAAAAAGAGGATTATCACTTGAAACGAGTTTTATAACCTATAATAAAAAAATAAGAACTATAGAGTCAAAAAATAAATCTATTCTTAGAGATAATAATAATAATTTCCTTGATATGGAATATTTTTACTATGAGATTGATAAAAATATTTTAAAAGTAAAAGATTTAGTTTTTAAAGATAAAGAAAACAATTTATCTAACATTAAAATAGCTTTCATAAATACTAAAACAAATAAACTTTTAGGTAAAGATATAGAGATAGATTTAAATAATAAATCATTTAATGAAGGTAATGATCCAAGACTACTTGGTAAAAAGTTAGTTTATGATAATGAAAATGGTCTCAGTAATATATCAAAGGGTATTTTCACTACCTGTAAAAAAACTGACAAATGTCCTCCATGGCAAATATCTGCTGAAGAAATTCAACACAATAAAAAAAAGAAGATAATCAATTATAAAAATGCTTTACTTAGAATTTATGATGTACCCGTTTTTTATTTTCCCAAATTCTTCCATCCTGATCCTACAGTAAAGAGAAAATCAGGTTTTTTAATACCTTCAATTCAAAGCTCTTCAACATCTGGTACATATCTGCATCTTCCTTATTATCAAGTAGTGGCTGGAAATAAAGATTTTACAATTTCTCCTCGTATATTTGCTGAAGATAAGTTTTTATTACAAACTGAATACCGGCAAGTAAATTTCAAAAGCGACTCAATATTTGACTTTAGCTTATTTAATGAGAAAAATAAAAATTCAAAAAACCATTTTTTTTATAATTTAAACCAAGATCTTAATTTTAATTATTTTGATACTTCAAAATTGAAATTACGAGTTGAGAGAACGTCTAATGATACCTATCTAAGAGCTAATAAAATAAAATCAAAAATAGTTAGAAATGATAATGTTTTAGAAAATTCATTAAATTTAAACTTATTTTCTGAGGATTTTTCAATAGAAACAGATTTTAAGATATATGAAGATTTAAATAAAAAAAAAAGTGATAGATATGAATTTATTCTACCAAAGATTTTTTTGTCAAAAAAAATTAAAAATAAAACAAGTTTGGATGGAAATTTTTTATTTCAATCTAATAACTTAATTAAAAATTATCAAACTAATATATTTGAAAAAATTAATACTAATGATTTGATTTTTACATCTAATTCAAATATTTTTAAAAATGCTTTTTATAATAATTATAAATTTATTTTGAGAAATACCAACTCTAGTGCAGAAAAATCACTAAAATATAAAAATAATGAAAATTATTATTTAAGTGGTATGTTTCAGTATGACTCTTCATTGCCTTTAATTAAAGAAAATAACAATTTTCAAAATATTTTAACACCTAAAATTTCTTTAAGAATTTCTCCAAATCATACAAAAAAAGAAACTGATGATTCTTCAAGAAGAATAGATATAAATAATATTTATGGACTTAAGCGATTACAATCATCTAATGAAGATACTTTGGAAGGTGGTTCATCGATAACTATAGGCAAAGAATATTCAAGAGTAAATAAAGAAACATTAAATGAAAATTTTGTTTTTAAATTAGCAAATAACATTAGATTAAAAGAAAATAAAGATTTACCAGCTCACAATCAAATGGGTTTAAAAAATTCAAACTTCTTTGGAGAAATACAATATAATCCAAATGAATTCCTAACTACAAAGTATAACTTTTCACTTAAAAATAGTTTAGATGACTTTACTTATGAAAATTTAGAAGCCAACCTTAACTTATATAATTTTACAACAAGTTTTGAGTACTTAAATGAAAATGATATATTAGATAAGAAATCATATTTTTTAACAAAGCTTAAATATAGATTCGATGACTTTAATAATATTAATTTTTCAAAAAGAGAAAATAACGAAAAAGATTTAACAGAATATTATAAACTAATTTATGAATATAAAAATGATTGTTTATCAGCATCTTTGGAATATAATAAAAATTTTTATGATGATCGTGATATAAGACCTGAAGAAAATATTTTTTTAAAACTCACTATTATGCCATTTGGTCAAATAGCCAGAACGCCAGATTTTTAATTATGATTAGAAAAATAATTTTTTTCTCTATATTTTTTTTAATAATTTCTTCATCATATTTAAGATCAAGTATTTATATTTCTGTAACTGTAGATAATGAAATTATAACTAACATCGATATCAAAAAAGAAAGTAATTATTTAAAGATTTTAAATCCAAAGCTATTAAATTTAGATGATAATAAAATTTCTGAAATTGCTAAAAATTCTTTAATTAATGAAATGGTAAAAAAAAAAGAAATCAATAAGTACCTTGATTTAAAAAAAAAAGAAGATTTAGATAACAAGTTAATTCAAGACCTCTGCAAAAAATTGAATTTAAATAGAGAGCAATTAGAAAAAATTTTAAAACAAAAAAATAGCTACTCTATTGATGAGGTAATAATCAAATTAAGAACAAATATTTTTTGGAATGATTTAATATATTTTAAGTTTCATAAACAGGTGAAAATTAATAACAAAGAATTAAAAAAAAAAATTGAAACTTTAAGTTTGAAAGAAAAAAAAGAATATTTACTTTCAGAAATCATTTTTGAAAAAAAAAAAAATCAAAATTTAGAAAAATATATAAAAAATATTAAATCAAGTATTTCAGAAGTTGGTTTCAATAATACAGCGAATATATATAGTATTTCTGAGAGTGCCAATTATGGTGGGCAGATTGGATGGATAAATGAGGCTAATCTATCTGAAACAATTTTAAAAAAATTGATAAATATTGAAGAAGGAAAATTCACTGATGTAATACAAATTGGTAATAACTATATGTTGCTGATGGTTGAGAAAATAAGACTTAAAAAAGTGTCTTTAAATCAAGAAATTGAACTAGAAAAAATGGTTAAATTTGAGACCAATCGACAGCTCAATAATTTTTCAAAAATTTTTTTTAACAAATCTATTATAAATTATAAAATAAATGAAAACTAATCCTATAATAATAGTTTCTGGTGAACCAAAAAGTATATTTTTTGAAATTTTATTTAAAACTCTTAAATCAAGAAAAATTAAAAGTCCAATTATTTTAATAACTTCTTACAAAATTTTGAAATCTGAAATGAAAAAATTCAGTTTTAAAAAAAAAATAAATCTAATAAACGATATTAATATTAAAGATTATAAATTTGATAATAAAAAAATAAACTTAATTGATATAAAATATGATGATAATTCAATAAAACAGAAAACTCAAATAGATACTACTTATATTGAAAATTGTTTTAAAGTTGCATTTAAAATTATAAGAAGCGGAGTATCAAACAAGTTTTTAAATGGTCCAATTAATAAGTCTACTTTTTTAAGAAAAAAACATCCAGGTATAACAGAGTATATCTCTAAAAAATTTAAAATAAGTAAAAATGCAATGTTGATTTATAATAAAGAAATTTCTGTATGCCCTTTAACCACTCATTTACCTATTAAAGTTGTATCTAAAATGATAAATAAAAAATTAATTATTGAAAAAGTTAAATTGGTAAATGATTTTTTTATAGAAAAAATCGGTTTTAAACCTAAAATTGCTGTTACCGGGCTCAATCCTCATTGTGAGAGCATACTCAGTAATAATGAAGATACTAGAATTATATCTCCAGCAATTAAATTTTTAAAAAAAAAAGGTTACAAAATTAATGGACCCTATCCTGCAGATACAATTTTTTTAAAACAAAATAGAAAAAAATATAATGTTATAATTGGTATGTATCATGACCAGGTACTTTCGCCTATTAAGACATTGAAGGAATATGATGCAATTAATATTACATTAGGATTGCCTTTTAATAGAGTTTCACCAGATCATGGGCCAAATCAAAAAATGGTTAATAAAAATTTGTCAAATCCACTTAGCCTAATTAAATCATTAGAGTTTTTAGATCAACAGTGATTAAAGCTAAAAAAAGTTTAGGACAAAATTTTTTAATTGATGAAAATATTATCGAAATAATAATTAATACAGTCAATATTGAAAATAAGTCAATCCTTGAGATTGGCCCAGGTACAGGAAATTTAACAGAATATCTATTAAGAAAAAAGCCAAAAAAATTTTATGTTGTTGAGAAAGATAATCATTTGGCTGCATTACTTAGTAAGAAGTTTCATAAGAATATTTCAATAATCAATGACGACATATTAAATTTAGATGAAAATTTGATATGCAATGATCAATTAGTAGTTTTTGGTAATCTGCCATATAACATATCTACTGAGATTCTTTGTAAGTGGATCTTGAATCTAAACGATAAAAAAAGATGGTTTTCTGATTTAGTATTAATGTTCCAAAAAGAGGTTGCTGATAGAATTATCTCAAAATTTAATTCATCAAAATATGGAAGATTATCAATTTTGGCTAATTGGAAACTCAGTATAAAAAAAGTAATTGATATTGACCCTAATTGTTTTTTTCCAGTACCTAAAGTAAATAGTACCTTGTTGATATTTAAACAAAAAAAAAATTTTTTAAAATTTCAAAATCCCTATAACTTAGAAAAAATTACTAGAGTTTTTTTTAACCATCGAAGAAAAATGATAAAAAAACCTTATAATTTACTTTTTCCAAATAATAAAGATGTTTTAAATAAACTAAATATTTCTTTGAATTCAAGGCCCCAAAACTTAGATTTTGATACTTATTATAAGCTTACTGATGAATACGAAAAATTAAGAGGTTAATTTTTCGACATGTGTTCTTATATAATTTTCATCATAATCTTTTGGTCCTTCATTCATAACTGCTTTAATAAGATTGTAGATTTTTAAATAACAAGTATCTAAACTGTCATTTATTATAACATAGTCATAATTTATCCAGTGTAATACATCATGACTAAATTGTTTCATCCTCTCTTCAGCTATTAATTTGTCTTTCATATCTCGATTGGATAATCGTTCAAATAAAACTTCTTTACTTGGAGGTAAAATAAAGAATGTAATTAGTTTATAATCTAATTTTTTATTCTTTATTTGATCTGCTCCTTGCCAGTCAATATCAAATAGAATATTTTTACCTTTATTTAATTTATCAATTACTGGTGTTCTAGTAGTGCCATAATAATTATTAAAAACTTTTGCATATTCAAGAAATTCTTGATCTTTAATTAATCTTCTGAATTTTTCCTCTGTAACAAAATAATAATCTTTATTTGGAATTTCATCTGGCCTTGGTAATCTTGTGGTGTGAGAAATAGATATTTCAAAATTTTCTAATTTTGAAAGCATGTTTACTAAAGTAGTTTTACCTGCCCCCGAAGGAGAAGATAAAATAACCATTATCCCATCATTATCAGTGGGCATCTATAGAAATTAGTTAGCTTTTCCTTCAATAAATTTAACTGCATCACCAACTGTTAAAATTTTTTCAGCTTCGCTATCAGAAATCTCTGAACCAAACTCTTCTTCAAAAGCCATTACCAATTCAACAGTATCTAAACTATCTGCACCTAAATCGTCTATAAAACTAGACTCCTCAGTTACTTTAGCCTCATCTATACCAAGGTGATCTGCTACTATTTTTTTTACTTTACTTGAAACATCTTCTGACA
>TARA_B100001057_G_scaffold170831_1_pt1 | contig 11424 bp, 13 predicted proteins | sample TARA_B100001057 | Tara Oceans TARA_B100001057 (sample SAMEA2621839) | marine metagenome | biome: marine biome (ENVO:00000447); feature: surface water layer (ENVO:00002042); material: "saline water (ENVO:00002010), including plankton (ENVO:xxxxxxxx)" | depth 5 m | reverse complement strand
TTTTGCATAAAAATTTAAAAACTAACAAGTGTATAATAATGCAATGTGGCGCTTAAAAAGAAATTTATTACTCACATTCTTATTTTTATCATCCTCAATTAATGCAGATATTAATAAGAATCCTTTTGAATTAATAGATACTAAATCCCAAGAAATGGTTGTTGTTTTGACAACAGAAAATGAATTATTCATCACCAATCCAGAACTTTTCAAGGATAAGATAAAAAATATTTTTGAACCACTGATAGATTTTAATAGAGTTAGTGCCAGCGTAATGGGAAAGAAGTATTATTTAAGTGCAACAAAAGAGGAAAGAGATCAATTTATCGAAGTTTTTAAAATCTCGCTACTTGATACTTATGCGGAAACACTTGCACAATGGGGTGATGCTCAGATAATCACAGATTTCTCTTATGATGAGAAAAAAAATAAGATTGTTAGCGTCAAACAAAATTTATTAACTACAAATAACACATATCCAATAATTTATAAGTTAAGAGAATATAAAAATGGCACCTATAAAATAGTGAATATAATAATTAATGGAATTAATTTAGGGCAAACCTTTCATAATCAATTTCAAGCACTAGCATCTGAAAAAAATGAAAATATTGCTGAAATAATTTCTGAATGGAAATCGGATGCTTTTATAGATGGATAATAATCAAATTAAAGAAATAATCGGATCTTATCTGGATGATGTCACTGATATTTCTGTAAGTGGTCAGGATTGCAATTTCTCAATTAGGATTATTTCTGAGGACTTTAATAATATGAGCGCCTTGGAGAGGCATAAAAGAATCATGAAGCTATTTTCAGAATTACTTCAATCGGGTGAGTTGCATGCAATAAGTTTGGATTTAAAGACGCCAAGCGAGGTCTAATTGGAAAAATTATTAATTAAGGGTGGTAAAAGTCTTTCAGGAAAGATTGACTGTTCAGGGGCTAAAAATGCAGCTCTACCTGTAATAGCAGCATCAATTCTCTCATCAGATGATATTACCCTTAAAAATCTACCTTTCCTTCAGGATATCACTACCATGTTTGAACTAATAGGTTCTATGGGAGCTGATATTTCTCTTGATGAAAAAATGAACTTTAAGCTAAATACTTCAAATCTAAATAACTTAGAGGCTCGATATGAGCTTGTGAAAACTATGCGGGCATCTATTCTAGTTCTTGGATCAATGGTAGCAAAATATGGATATGCCAAGATTGCCCTTCCTGGAGGCTGCGCTATTGGAAGCCGCCCAGTAAATTATCATTTAAATGCTCTTAAAAAACTTGGAGCAGAGATATCACTTGAAAATGGTTATATTGAGGCTAAAGCAAAAAAACTCATTGGCTCTCAAATAGAATTTGAAGGTGTAACTGTAACTGGAACAGAGAATTTAATGATGGCTGCATCACTAGCTGAGGGAAAATCAATTCTCACAAACGTTGCCAAAGAACCAGAAATCTCTGATCTTGCGGATTTTCTTAATTCAATGGGGGCTAAAATTTCTGGAGCAGGAACAGATGAAATAAAAATTGAAGGTGTAGAAAGACTCAACGGCACTTCTTTTACAATCCCAGCAGATAGAATTGAAGCAGGAACATATCTTGTCGCAGCAGCTCTTACAAATGGGAATATTACAATAAATAAAATAGATCCAAGTCGAATGGGAGCAATAATAGAAACCCTAGACAAGGCGGGAGCTGAAATTAATTTAAAGAGTAATTCTATTTCACTTGATATGACAAATAATATTATTAAGCCAATAGATATTGTTACTGAACCATTTCCCGGATTTCCTACAGATATGCAAGCACAGTTTACTGTCCTTAATTGCATGGGTAATGGAGAATCTCATGTGAAAGAAACTATTTTTGAAAATAGATTTATGCATATCCAAGAGCTTAATAGAATGGGGGCAGATATCTCAGTGGTAGGAACAACAGCAATTATTAATGGAGTTAAATCTATATCAGGAGCACAGGTAATGGCAACTGATTTACGTGCATCAGCAAGCCTAATATTAGCAGGATTAGTTGCAAAAGGTGAAACTATAGTTGACAGAATTTATCACATTGATAGAGGTTATGAGAGGATAGAGGAAAAGCTTTCGAGTATCGGTGCTGAAATCTTAAGGCTTCCTAACTAGAAGCAATAGTTTTGACTTGAATTTCTTTATTATTACCTTTGCCATAAATTTCAAACAAGATCTCATCGCCTGGAAGAGTTAATTTAAGTGCATTTGTGAGATTTGCCCAAGTAGCTGGTAATTCATTTATTTTTAAAATAATATCGCCCTCAAGCACGCCATTAATCTCAAGAGGGTTTTTAGTGCTAGTTTTATTATCAATCTGAATAATGCTCAAAGCTGGCATTAAATTATTGTCTAAATTTAATCTTATTTGTCTCACTTTAAAGTCCCCAATCCAAGAATTCCTAACCTTTCCAAATTTAATTAACTCTGAGGCAACCTGAATTACTTTTTCAGATGGAATTGCAAATCCAATCCCTGAATAGGTTCCTGTTTTAGAATATATACTAGAATTTATCCCAATCAAATTTCCTTTCTCATTTAGTAAAGCTCCTCCAGAGTTACCAGGATTTATAGCAGCATCAGTCTGGAGCAACTCAAGATATGGGTTTCCGTAATCTCTTCCAGTAGCGCTTATAATGCCCCCAGTAACTGTTTTACCAACTCCAAATGGATTTCCAATTGCAAGAACTTCATCTCCAACTTTAATATCACTTGATTTAGCTGATTGAATTGGATTTAAATCTCCAAGGCTATTAATTTTTAATACGGCAATATCTGAATACTTATCCGCTCCTATTAAAATTGCCTCTATTAACTCTCCATCATTAAACTCAACAAAAACTGATGTTGCATTACTTAAGATATGGGTATTGGTAACAATATGACCTTCTTTAGAAAAAATTACACCAGAGCCTACAGCATTTCTATTTCTGCTTATTCCCCTGTTGCTAACAAATATATTAACTACAGAAGACAATGCTTTTTCAGCAGCATAAGATAAATTTTCATCTGAGCCTTTCTTATATCCAATTTCAAAAGAGGCTAAGACAATAAATACGGCAAAAATTATGCCACTAATGATAAACTTATAATTTCTCATTTTTCAAATATGTATCAATCTATTTTAAAGAAGTTTTTAGCAGATGGCATTCATTTGAATGATGAACAGCATGAATTTTTAAAGATTATCGAAAAATATCAACCAAGAAAATTTTCCTTTATTAACAATTTCCGAAAACAGTTAAAAAACGGTTGTTACATTTTTGGCGATGTTGGCAGGGGTAAAACAATGATCTTAAATTCTATATATAACGAAATTAAAAATAAGAAATGCTCTTATCATTACATTGAATTTATGAGATTTGTTCATAGTGAGCTTGTGATAGTTAAAAAAACAAAAGATCCGCTTCTAAAAGTTGCAAAAAGAATATCTTCTAAATACGAAGTAGTTTTTATAGATGAGTTCCAGATAGAGGATGTTTCAGATGCAATGATTGTAGGAGAGCTCTTAAATTTGTTATCAAATATGAATGTATTCTTGATGATTACGTCAAATGTGAATATTAACAACTTATATAGAAATGGGTTGCAAAGAGAGAAATTCATAAAACAAATGCAAAAACTTGAAAAAAGTCTCATTTTATTCGAATTTACTGGTGAAAAAGACTATAGATTAAAAAATATAGATTTACATCCTTCTCAAAAAACTCAAGAAATCAGTGATGAGCAAATACTTGATTTTATTAATAAAAATTTCAGCATTATAGGAGAGCTTCAAAATGAATTTTTAGTAAATGAAAGGAAATTCATTTGTAAAGGCGTTACTAAAGATTTTATATGGATTTCATACAGAGAGTTTTTTAGACAAAATTTAGCAATTTCTGATTTCTTATCTATATGTAAAAACTACGAATGGTTCTTCATAGATGACTTTGAGCAAAATGATGATTATGGAAAAGACATAATCCGAAGATTTATTGGCTTTATAGATATTGCATATATAGAAAAAGCAAAAATAAAGTTTTTTATTAAGAATGAGGACATAAGAAACTTATACAATGGCAATGAGCTTAATTTTTTATGGGATAGAACGCTAAGTAGACTCGAAGAAATGAGAAATATTAACTGATAAATAAATTATAAAAATTATTGATTAAATAACGCTTAACCTTTAATATTCATCCACACAAAAATTGATATGAAAACATTTAGTTTAAAAACTTCAGAAGTTAATAGAGACTGGGTTATTTTTGATGCCTCTAATAAAGTCCTTGGACGTCTTGCAACAAAAATCGCTGATAAATTGAGAGGTAAAGATAAACCTACTTTTACACCACATGTTGATGGCGGTGACTTTGTAGTAGTAATAAATGCAGATAAGGTAAAAGTAACGGGAAACAAAGCTAGCCAAAAAAAATATTACAAACATTCTCTTTATCCTGGGGGCTTAAAAGAAAAATCATATAAAGATGTTCTGCAAGACAATCCTGAAAGAATTATTGAAAATGCTGTAAAAGGAATGTTGCCCAAAAATAAGTTAGGCAAGTCAATAATCAAAAAGTTAAAAGTTTACCGAGGATCTGAGCATCCTCATCAGTCACAAAATCCTAGTGAATGGAATCCAAAATTATGAGCTCTGAAAGATTATATGCAACTGGAAGGAGAAAAACATCTTCTGCAAGAGTTTACCTTTCCCATGGAGAGGGCTTAATAAGAGTTAACAACAAAGATTTATCTGAGTATTTTGGTAGACAAGTGGCTCAAATGCTTGTGAAGCAACCACTAGAACTTTGTAACCTTCTTGATAAAGTTGATATCGATGTAAAAGTTAAGGGTGGCGGAAGTTTTGGACAGGCAGGTGCTATTAGACATGGCATTTCAAGAGCTATTTTATTACTAGATGAAGAGCTAAGGCCGCAGCTCAAAAAAGCTGGATTTCTTACAAGAGATTCTAGAAAAGTTGAGCGAAAAAAACCTGGTTTAAAGAAGGCAAGAAAAAGCTCGCAATTTTCAAAAAGATAATCATATTTTTTTGTTAAAATGTACTTCCATTATGTACTTTTTTGTATTATATTGTGCGTACATTATAAATATATTTAGGGAAGTATATGGGTACAAAAATCAAGAAACATATTGATTTTAAGGCTTTTTTTAGTTATTTCTTCATTACAATACTGTCGTTTTCCGATACTGTAAGATCTGTCATGGGTACTTATTTTTATTTTTATGGGTACATATCATTTTCAGGCCTTAATCTTTCAAATGAATAATAAAATAAACAATGTCTGACACTGTTGAAAAATATCTAACTCTAAGAGGCGCTAATAGCGATATTTATTTTTTTCAAAAAAGAGTAAGTGAACATGTTGCTGAAATTATAGGAACAAGTTTCATCAAAACCTCATTAAAAACAAAGGTTCTGGAAGAGGCTTTGTCCAGTAGAGACAGCTTAATAGGCGCCTTAACTGAGCTTGAAAATAAAGATATTTCAGATTTAAGTGATAAATTTCTTAAGGTTTTTAAAGATTTTGGTATTACTACAAAACCATTAACAAAAAACCTTGAAAGTTTCTCAGATGTTCCTGATCAAGGCAGAAGAAAGGTTCTAATTGGCTTAACAGCTGGCTTTGCAGCGGCTGGTGTAGGATTTGCAGCAACTCCCTTTATTACCGCATGGAACCCAAGTGCGAGAGCAAAAGCAATTGGATCAGCTGTTAGAGTTGACGTTTCCAAAATGATGGTTGGCCAGCAAATACAGGTTTCTTGGAGAAAGCAGCCAATCCTAATTATTCGTCATTCACAAACAGCACTCTCAGGTCTCAGTGCAGTGATATCTAAATTGGCTGATCCCAATTCAGATAATATAGATGAGCCCTATAAGAATATTAATTCTACAAGATCCTTGAGTTCAGAATATTCAGTATTGTCAGGCGTTTGTACTCATTTAGGTTGTTCACCAAAGTACTATCCAGAGATTGAACCTAAGCCTTGGGATTCTACTTGGGCAGGCGGCTTTTTCTGTCCATGTCATGGTTCAATGTTTGATCTTGTTGGAAGAGTCTACAAAGGTGTTCCTGCACCTACAAATTTAACTGTACCTCCTCACTTTTTTGAAGGGAGTATTTTGACTATTGGAGAAGAGAGATAATGGTTACAAGAGTTTTGAATTGGATCAATTATAGGCTACCTATTGTTAATACTTTTGAGAGGCATCTATCTAAGCATCCTGTTCCAAAGAAAGTAAATTTTTGGTATTTATTTGGTGCCTTAGCCTCGATTGTATTAATTCTTCAGATTGTTACAGGTATCTGGTTAATGATGCCATATTCTAATACTGAAGATGGAGCCTTTGCATCAATAGAGTACATTATGAGAGATGTAGATTATGGCTGGATTATAAGGTACATGCATACAACTGGTGCATCAATGTTTTTTGCAATAGTTTATTTACATATGTTTCGAGGCCTTCTCTATGGGTCATATAAAAAACCTAAAGAACTTGTTTGGATTTTTGGAATGACAATATACCTAGTTATGATGGCCGAAGGTTTTTTAGGCTATGTTCTTCCTTATGGCCAAATGTCTTATTGGGGGGCACAAGTAATTATTTCTCTTTTTGGAGCTATACCCTATATAGGAGAGTCATTGGAAGTGTGGGTAAGAGGAGATTATTATATTTCTGGCATTACCATTTCAAGATTTTTTGCACTTCATGTCGTTGCTTTGCCACTGATATTGATAGCACTTGTTTTTCTACATCTTGTAGCTCTTCATGAGGTTGGAGCTGGAAATCCAGAAGGGGTTGATATTGAGGAATTTATTGATGAAGATGGCGTTCCATTAGATAGTGTTCCTTTTTTTCCATACAAAGTTTTGAGCGCAATGCCTGCAATTGGCGTTTTTGGATTAGTTTTTTGTATTATTATGTTTTTCTTTCCAGAAGGAGGGGGATACTTTCTTGAATTAGCGAACTTTGAGGAAGCAAATCCTCTTGTAACTCCTGAACACATTGCGCCTGTGTGGTATTACGCACCTTACTATACAATGTTAAGAGCAATACCTGACCCTCTTGGAGGATTGATTGTAATGGCAGCTGCTGTAGCAATACTTTTCGTAGTTCCGTGGCTTGATAGAAGCAATGTTGCATCAATTAGATATAAGGGAATTCTTAGTAAGATAGCTATAGTTTTATTTGTTGTTAGTTTTATAACCCTAGGCTACCTTGGAACAGTTACAGTGACTGAAACTGGTAAAATTATGTCAGTAATTTGCACTGTTATGTATTTTGCTTTTTTCCTTTTAATGCCAGTTTATACAAGCATAGAAAAAACTTATGAGGTTCCTGAAAGATTGTGAAAAGATTAGCGCTTTTTCTATTCATAATATCCTTTTCATTTACAAATGACTTGAGTGCTGCTGCAGGAGGCCCTTGTAAAGATTACGGACCTTGCGATCAATTTAAACCAGATTTAAATAACATGGCTTCGTTGCAAAGGGGCGTGGGAACTTTTATGAAATATTGTTACAGTTGTCACTCATTGAAGTATTCACGCTGGGGAAGAGTTGCAAATGATCTACAAATACCCGAGGATATATTTTTTGAATATCTTGTTTCAGATAAAGATGCCGGTCCGTTCGACTTAATGGTTGCACCCATACATCAGCTAGAAATTGATAATGCTCCTCCAGATTTAACACTTGTAGCAAGAAAAAGAACATCAAGCTGGGTATATACATACCTAAGAGCTTTTTATGATGATTCTTCAACTGCATATGGGTCAAATAATTTAGTATATCCGGGAGTAAATATGCCAAATATATTGGCTCCAATTCAAGGTAATCAAAAGCTTGGATGCAAAGATGTACCTGTTTTGGCAAAAAATGGTGGTGAAAAGAGAGATGAGTTTGGCAATACCGTCACTAAAGAGAAATGTGGATATCTTAATCATCAAGACGGATCAGGACTATTAAATGTTGAAGAGTTTGATGAATTTATATATGATCTCACAAATTTTTTGACATATGTAGGTGAGCCGAGCAGAGCCGAAAGGGAAAGAATGGGAGTTTATGCGATAATATTCTTCATTATTTTCACATTTCTTTCTGCACTCCTCTATAGAGAGTTTCAAAAAGACTACCATTAGGAGAAATTCAACATGATTTTATATTCAGAGAGAGACAATCACTACAGCCATAGGGTCAGAATCGTTTTAGCCGAAAAAGATATTGCATGCGAGATTAGAGAGTTCGATATTGAGGAAGCACCAGAAGATATTCTATCAGTGAGTCCCTATCATAAGCTTCCAATCTTAATAGATAGAGAGCTTGCTTTATATGATGCTTCAGTAATGATGGAATATCTTGATGAGAGATTTCCACATCCACCATTATTGCCTGTTTATCCAGTTGCAAGAGCTAACTGCAGAGAGCTTATGCTAAGAATAGATAGAGAGTGGTGCCCGCTTATTGACTCAATCATTTCTGGAAAACTTACTAAAGCTAATGAGAAAAAAACAAAAGAGGAACTAATTCAGGAGCTTGCAACAATTTCACCAATATTTAAAGAATTCCCATTTTTTATGAATGAGGACTTTACACTTGTTGATTGTTACCTTGCTCCAATTATGTGGAGATTAACTTCTATGGGTATAAATCTTCCTTACAATAAACAGCTTAAACCATTACTAGATTACCAAAATAAAATTTTTGAGAGACCTGGGTTTATAGACAGTCTTACGACAATTGAAAAGGATCTCAGAGCAGACTAAAATCACCTAAATCATTTATTTTAACAACATCCATGATCATATCCGAACAGGAATTTTGAACGTAGCGAATATCAGCAAATCTTCCATAAATATTTTGAGAACCTAAATTTTTCTTTTTCATCGCTGAAATAATAATCAAATCATTTAAAAAAGATAGCTTTGATAATTCATCAAGATTTGAATAATTTTTGTCATTTATAAATGAGTTTGGAACTGTTACAACAATATCCGAAAAGTCTAAGAGTTTTCTTCGATCTTCAATTTCCAAAATTGACTGAGCGGATGCAATTATTTCTCTATCAAGGATGTAATTAAATTTAAGTGAGGGGATAAAGTTTTTTGATTGATCATAGTCAGCAATTATAAAGATTCTTTTAAAATCTTTTCTAGGCCTTGGTATGAAGTTAATATCCTCTTCTTTAACCAACTTATTAATTAAATCTGATCTGCTATAACTGTCCTTTAACTCAAAGACGTTTTTAACAATTGAATCAAAATCACTTTCGATTAGAAAAATTTTTGCTCCTGGATAATTATTTAAAATAATTTCGGCCCTAGAGAGAAATTTCCTACTATAGAAAATAAATACCTCATCAGTTTCAACAGTGCTAAATAAATATTCTTTTGTTATTTCATCAAGGTAGCTGTGAGGCGATTTACAAAAATATGCAAATTTTTGATCAAGAAAATTATTGGAAATATTGATTGTTTCATTATCGGGAGTATCAACAAAACTTATGCTTATATCTGAATTTAATTTAATGAGCGACTTAATTAAGAGCTTCTTAACATCCTCATTTGTTTTAATTTTAAGTTTGGTACCTTCAAGACTTTCAATGAGCAAATCAAGCTCATCATCTTTGGAAATATCAAGCAATTGAGTTGATGAACAACTAAATATAAAAAGACAAATTAAGCTTATAATTATGTAATTGTTAAAGTTTAATTTATGCACTTATGATTTATTTAATTTGTACTCCAATTGGTAATTTAAATGATATTTCCTTGAGGTCAATAGAAATACTTAAAGGCAGTGATTTTATATTTGCTGAGGACACTCGAAAGGCTAAAAGATTATTTAGAAAGTTCAATATTGATAAGAAAAGTTTTTCTTTCAATGATCACAATGAAAGGGATAAAACAAAAAATATAATTATGAGGGCAAGAGAAGGAAAGATAATTTCTATTCTATCTGATGCTGGTGCGCCTTTAATCTCTGACCCTGGATATTATTTAATTTCAGAGTGTATTAAAAATGGAATTAGCTACTCAGTTATTCCAGGTCCATCGTCTGTTATAAATTCAATTTTGTTGTCTGGGCTAGCAACTAATAAGTTTATCTTTCTTGGTTTCCTCCCAAGAAAAGATAAGGATAGAAAAAAACTTTTTAATAAATATGAACACCATGAGTCTACCTTGATTTTCTTTGAATCACCAAAAAGATTGATAAGAACATTATCAGTTATGAAAGAAATTTTTTCGTCCACAAGACAAATTGCTATATGTAGAGAAATGACAAAAATTCATGAAGAAGTTCTTAGAGGGTCAGTTAGCGAGGTTCTTGAAAATATTTCCTCAAGAGACATAAAAGGCGAAATATGTCTTGTTGTGGAAGGGTGTAAAGAAATATTTGGTAAAAATGTTGATTTAAGTGAGGAAGTAAGAACTCTTCTTCTGGAAAATATGTCTCCAAGCGAATCTGCGAGGCTTTTAAGTCTAGTTACTAAAAAAAGTAAAAAGGATTTTTATAATTGGCTTATTGAAAAAAGTTGAAGAATAAAATTATTTACATAAAATGTAACTGAGTTGGTCGGATGATCGCTGGATAATTCCAGAGGAAAGTCCGGACTTCATGAGCAAGGCGCCAGGTAACTCCTGGGAGACGTGAGTCTACGGAAAGTGCAGCAGAAAATAAACCGCCTTAGGGTAAGGGTGAAAAGGTGAGGTAAGAGCTCACCGCATAAATGGTAACATTTATGGCAGTGCAAACCCCGTTTGAAGCAAGACCAAATAGGAGCTCAACAGGAATGCTCATTCTGGGCTCGGGTAGGTCGCTAGAGTATTATGGCAACATAATATCGAGATAGAGATGATCATCTTGAACAGAATCCGGCTTATAGACCAACTCATATCTAAAAAATTAAAAGTGTTATAAAGTGCGTTAAAAGTATTGTAAAGTGTGTAAATACTTTATAATATGTACTGATGTTTGGCTTTAACAATATTTCTATCGATAAAAAAAGCAGGTTTTCATTCCCTGCCAAATATAGAGATGCTTTTATTAATTCAGACGATAAGCAAATTGTTATAACTAAAGATCCTCAATATCCAGCACTTAAAGTTTATTTGGGCAGTGAATGGGATCAAATATCCCATAAACTTTCCTCTTTGCAAGGCCTAGATCCAATAGTTAGAAATCTTCAGTGGACAATTCTCGGTAACGCTAGCGTTTGTGATTTTGAACCAAATGGGAGAATGCAAGTCTTAATTTCTGCTGATCTCAAGAAATATGCACAAATTGAGGATGCAAACAGAATATGTTTAATCGGGATGGGTAATAAGTTTGAAATTTGGAATCAGGAAAATTGGGAGCAAAGACAGACTGGAGGAAGTCTTGCAACAGAGAT
>TARA_B100001057_G_scaffold501104_1_pt1 | contig 11432 bp, 14 predicted proteins | sample TARA_B100001057 | Tara Oceans TARA_B100001057 (sample SAMEA2621839) | marine metagenome | biome: marine biome (ENVO:00000447); feature: surface water layer (ENVO:00002042); material: "saline water (ENVO:00002010), including plankton (ENVO:xxxxxxxx)" | depth 5 m | reverse complement strand
GGACAAGGCTTTATCTATGCATCTTCAATAGTTGTAGCAATGAAAAAGCTAAAACTGAAAGAAGATGAAGATGGCAATAAGATAAGCGAAGTGCGTGGAATTCGAGCAGGTTGCAAAGTGATGAAAACACGTTATGCAAAACCTTTCGAAGGTGTGCAAGTTAAGATTCCATACGAAACAGGTATGAATCCTTATAGTGGATTACTTGAGTTGTTTGAGAAAAAAGGACTTATTGTAAAGTCTGGCAATAGACTTGCATATACAACACTCGACGGTGAAGATTTATTAGATTACCGTAAAAAATGGACTGGAGAACTACTTAACAAAGTAATGTCAGACTACCTTATAAAAGAGCAGACAAAGGTAAATACCGAGGAAACTGCTGATGAAGAAGTAGTGCGTGAAGAGATTACTGAGGAGTAGAATATGGACGAAAGTCAAATTGTAGACATCTGGATGGTGTTTAAAGAATCAATTGAGACAAAAAAAATTGAAGCAGTAGCTGAACGTTATGTTGATATTTGTGCTGATTATGGCACAAGTGATGAGTCGTTCCGTGAAGCACTTGGTTCCTGTACTGAATTAGATAGTGCAATTAATTACTATCTAGATGATGACTGGGACGACGACGATGACTACAATAACGAGTGGGAAGACTAAATGGGTTGGTACTCAGAAGTAAGTAGAGATGTTGGTAAGATACCTAATGCTGTTGCATTTTTCGAAGCTGAACTTGAAGAAGCAAAAGTAGAATGTAAACTTAGCGGTAACTTAGAACGTGCTTCTGCGTCTATGCCTGGTATTGTTGAGCATCGCTTTAATCAGTTACAAGAGATTGAAGCGATACTCAATTACCTAAATATTGAACTACGTAGATTACGTAGTTCATATTTTAAAAAATATCTTGAAAACTATCAACGTGCATTGTCTAGTAGAGATGTTGATAGATATGTAGACGGTGAAGCTGATGTAGTTGATTATGAAAAAATCATCAACGAATTTGCTTTATTACGTAACAAATGGTTAGGCGTGTTAAAAGCACTTGACCAAAAGCAATGGCAAATAACAAATATTACAAAACTACGTGTTGCAGGCATGGAAGACGCCAGTCTTTAAACACTATCATTAAATACGTATATAAATATCAATATGAAACGCATCGTATTGGTAACAGGCGGATTTGATCCGTTACATTCAGGACATATTGAATACTTTAAAGCGGCTAAAAAACTAGGCGATGAACTTTGGGTTGGTTTAAATTCAGATGAATGGCTTGTGCGTAAAAAAGGACAAGCATTTATGCCATATGACGAGCGGCTAGCTATTATTCGTAATTTAAAAATGGTAGATAGTATTGCAATATGTTATGGTGATGCAGAATCTAATGATGCTTGCGGCGCAATACATCATGTATTATCTGTAAACGGTATGAACACAAGAGTTATTTTTGCAAATGGTGGTGATCGCAAGCCTGGCAATGTTCCAGAACAGGATATGTATGCTCAAAATGCAAATGTTGAATTTGCATGGGGAGTAGGCGGAGATAACAAAAAAAACTCTTCGAGTTGGATATTACAAGAATGGAAAGAACCTAAGACTGTAAGGACATGGGGGTATTATAGAGTGTTACATCAAAATGGTCCAGGAGTAAAAGTAAAAGAACTTACTGTAGAGCCTGGAAAAAGACTTAGTATGCAAAGACATGAAGAAAGAAGTGAACATTGGTTTGTTAGTGAAGGTACTGCCCATGTATATACTCTGAATGTAAGTAGTGATGCAGAGTTGCGTGGTATATATACAAAACATCAAAGTTTGCATATTCCGTGTCACGAATGGCATCAATTAGCAAATGAAACAGATAAACCCTTAAAAATTGTTGAAATACAATACGGGACAAATTGCGTGGAGGAAGATATTGAGCGGTTATAGAATTAAAGTTTTTATAGGATACGACAGTAGAGAGGATATAGCCTATCAGGTTGCTAAACATAGTATAGAACAAACGTGCAAATATCCTGAACAATTAGAAATACATCCGTTAAAATTAAAAGACCTTATCAAAGAAGGAAATTACACACGTGATGTAGATCCATTAGCAAGTACAGAATTTACTTTTAGTAGATTTCTAATACCTCATCTTTGTAACTTCAATGGATGGGCATTGTTTATAGATTGTGACTTTTTGTTTACTACAGATATTAGAAAATTGTTTCAATTGAAAGATGATAGATATGCAGTTATGTGTGCCCAACATGATTATACCCCACAAGCAGGCACAAAAATGGATGGTAAAGAACAACATATCTATCCAAGAAAAAATTGGTCAAGTATGGTTCTTTGGAACTGTGGACATCCAAGTAATAGGTCAGTAACTAAAGAACTTGTAAATAATCCAGACACAACAGGACAATTCCTACATAGATTTAGTTGGCTTGATGATAGTGATATTGGTGTGTTATCACATGAATGGAATTGGTTAACCGATTGGTACAAAGAACCGCAAGACGGAGCGCCAAAGGCATTACATTATACAGAAGGAGGTCCTTGGTTCAAAGAGTATGAAAGATGTGATTATGCTGTTGATTGGTTATTAGCAGAAAAACAATATTTAAGGAAAAAGAATAAAGAAGCAAAACAGATAAAGCCAGATGGTCCATTGTATAATATAAGTCCTGAACATGAAGACATGCTAACAAGTATGGTTGAAGCAACTATTGATCCAGAAGGAAATTATTATGGTAAAACATTTAACATTATTAAAGAAAGGGCTGATAAACTTATGAGTGAAAAAATTGCGGCTATAGATAGTACAGGAGGATTTGCTAATTCGCAAGGATTACCTTTTGATCCTATACTTGCATCTTTTGTAAAAGGATCAGGCGGAGTATGTAGTAATTGGGATAGAGAAAAAGATACAGATCGTGCATTGGTTATAAGAGGATTGGGCGGCGGCAGTAGAAAAGCTCTTCATTATTGTTGGAAAACTGGCAGGACATATTATGCAATAGATACAGGATACTTAGGAAATATTAAAAATAAGTATCTACATAGGATTACAAAAAATGGATTACAGTATACAGGTCCAATCAAACTACGTCCTATGGATAGAGCTAGGAAATTTGGATTCAGATTCAAAAAATTCTCACCAGGAAATAAAATATTGATTTGTCCCCCTAGCGTAAAAGTTATGACAGTATGGGGAGAAAATTTAGATGAGTGGGTGGCAAGAACTGTCAAAGAACTTAAAAAGTATACTGATAGAGAAATAGAGATAAGACTCAAGCCAAGTAGAACCGATAGGATTAGTACAGATACTATACAAGATGCTTTGGCAAATGATGTGCATTGTTTGGTTACGTATAACAGCATAGCCGCTTGCGAAGCACTTATGGAAGGTAAACCAGCTTTAGTGTTAGGTAATAATGCGGCTAGTGTAGTCGCCGAAACTGAGATACAAAACATTGACGCACCTCGAGTTCCTGATAGAGAAACTATGGAAGCATGGATTAGTAATTTAGCATATTGTCAATTTACTACCGAGGAAATGAAAAGTGGGTTTGCTTGGAGAACAGTAAATGAAACTTGTGAGTTACCTGAGTGGCATCCCACCTCAGAATAACAATAAAGAAAAGCCTTTAATTTTACAATATATGGTTAATGGTGTCAACCACGTTGGTGACCTTGGCATTTGTCATACAGGTATGAATATAGTAGATTGTGATGTAGCACTTTTACAGGGGTTTACCCATCCTAACGGTAAAGATTTACCTCATTTAAAGTTGCGTACAAGAGTAGTAGATCATCAAAAAGCGATGGGTAACAGAACACTAATAGCTGATAGTAATTTATTTTTGTATGCTAAGCCTGATAATTTGCCACATAATTATCTAAGATACAGTTATGATGGTGTATTTAAAAATACAGGTTTTTATTTTGACAAACATATTGACCCAAATCGCTGGTGTAAATTAAGTTCTGATCTTAATATTAGGTTAAAAGATTATAGAACAAAAGGTGAGCATATATTAATACCACTACAACGTAATGGCGGCTGGAGCATGAGAAACATACCAGTAATGGAATGGCTTAAAAAAATTATAGCTGATATACGTAAATTTAGTGATAGACCTATTGTTGTTAGAGGACATCCAGGAGATAAAAAAGTTCCGTTGTATCTACAACTTGAGCAACCTAATGTAACAATAAGTCCTTGGAAAAAACCTATTACACAAGACTTACAAAATGCATGGGCAGTTGTCACTTATAATTCAAGTCCTGGAGTAGTAAGTTTGATTGAAGGAATACCTGTATTTGCTATGGACCCTGATCCTAATTATAGTCAGTATCACCATGTATCAAATACAACATTAAAACGTTTAGAAGATCCGAAAATGTTTGATAGGCAGGAATGGATTGAAACACTTGCTATGTGTCATTGGAAATTTGAAGAGCTACGTAGCGGCGAAGCATGGGAATTTATGCGTAATTATGTACGCCAATAATTTTCTGTCCTGTTCACCATAATATCACTAGATTTACTTTTGCCTTGATTCTTACGATCACCCTTCATATGGTCAATCCATTTACCTAATTCAGTGTTAATTAATGGATGTCCACCACCTCCTGTCTTAGCTTCTTTTAAATACATATGTTCACTGTAATCTAAAACATTAGGATGTTGTTGTTTCATACGGTTTAATATTTGCCCAAACACAAAACTATCATGCCATTCTTCCATTAAGAATATTCCGTTTTCGGCATCTTCATATACTCTTTCAAATTCACGTAAAAAATCTTGACATACCGGATCTTTTAAGTTCATTCCATAAAAGCCGCACTCTGGCCAAGTTTGTGAACCTTTTCCTCTACCTACATATGTAAGCCATTTGTCATCGGGTAGTAAAGATGAAAAGTCTTTGATATCCCAGTAGCTATGCACCACAGTATCTGCATCCATCCATACTAACCAGTCTTCTGCTTTAGTAGCCGCATCGAATACAGCATATGTCTTGTTTGCAAAACGAATTGCGTCCCATTTAAATTTTTTATGATGATCTCTTGGACGTCTTGCTTTTATATTTTGTGGTGGTATTCCGTTAGCTTTAGGATCATTTTTCCATGTTTCTTTAAAAAATTCTAATTTTTCTAATACATGTTCTGCAGGAATAATACTAATAGAATTTTCATCTGGATTTACAGGAGCACACTTCTCAGTATATACTTTTAATTTTATATCAGGATGCACATGATCAGCCCAACTGTCTAAAAAACGCTGTCCGTACAATTCTAATCCCGGCTTATGAAATGTAGTAACCACAGTTATTTGCTTCATTGTAATTCCTTTGTAAATAGTGTACTGGAGTATTTACGCATGATTTTTAGTTTATGGACAGATAATGGCGCAATGAACAGTAAACCTGTGTTTGCGGCATTTGAAAAAAGTTTAATCAATGCAGGATGTACTGTGGTACATAATTCTTTAGATGCAGATGTAGCAGTAATTTGGAGTGTGTTATGGCATGGTAGAATGGCACAAAACAAAAAAGTCTGGGATGATTTCCGTAGTAAAGGAAAGAGCGTTATTGTTCTTGAAGTAGGCGGAATCAAAAGAGGCGAAACTTGGAAAGTAGCATTAAACGGCATCAATGGTGAAGCATACTTCGGCGACATGGGTCAAGATTCTACAAGAGCTGAAAAACTAGGCATAAAATTAAAAGAATGGCAACGTAATGAAGACGGTCCTATTGTAATTTGTTGTCAACATGAAAAGAGTCATCAATGGCGTATGATGCCTTCTGTCACACGATGGATAGGTGATGTGATAGATACATTACGGAACCACACCGGAAGAAAAATAATTGTTAGACCACACCCAAGAAATATGTTACCAGCAATAGAACATGAATGGACAAATGTATCAAGGGTAAGTCCAATGCATATACAAGGAAGCTATGACGATTTTGATTTTGATCCTTCAAATGCTTGGGCAGTAATAAGTTGGTCTAGTAATCCAGGGCCACAAGCTATAATAAAGGGTATACCCGCATTTACAGGGCCAGAGAGTTTAGCATACCTAGTAGCAAACAAAAACCTATCAAGTATTGAGAATCCAAAATATTTTAAAAGAGAAGATTGGGTGAATAATTATGTGTGGACGGAATATACGTTAGAAGAAATATCTCAAGGTATTGCATTTAATCGATTGACTTCTAAGCTATAATCAGTTATTATAATAGTATGAAACAGTCAAATACAATAGAGAGATGTTTAGAAATACTATCCGGATTTGATCAAGTGTATGAAGTAAAACTTGAACAATTAAATTCAAGTGATGTAAATTTAATACAAAGTTTAGGTAGACAAGTTGTTCGTGGTATACCTTTGACTGACAGACAATATGATCTTGCAGTTGTTAAATGTAATGATTACTACAACATTTTATATGAATTTGGTATTGACAAAACAACATTTGAAAATTTACGTATGCCTCTTAGAGAGATAGATAGAAGCAAATGGGTACGTAAAGTAGAATACAAAGGCGATAATTGTTTGGCTATAAGGTTTACATTTAACAAAAAATTAATAGAACTTTTAGAAAAAACTAGGACAAAAGAAAAGGCATATGACAGGGAAACAAAAATACATTACTTTCCTTACGATGAACAAACTATTTTTCAAGTAATGAATCTTCTTGAAGGTAAACATTTTGAAGTAGAGGAAAGTGTACAACACGTATATAAGGAACTACTACAAATGTACAATAATAAAAAAGATCATGTGCCTGGAATATATGGATTAAAATTACGTAATTTTTCGCGTAAAGCAATTGATGTTATGATAGAAGATATAGGTGAACCTACCCAAAAGAACTTACCTATTTTTGCAGATAGAAAAAATATTTATGGTGTAGAACATATAGATGAAGACGATTTACATAAAAGTGTTAAAAGACTTAATGCACTTACAAATAAAGTAATACGTAGATCTAGTATCCAAATTTTTATTAATAAGACTACATACAATTACAATATGCTTGCTGAAACTTTATTAGAATTATTTAGATATCCAATTCTAGTTGTGTGTAATGATAAATTTAAATTGAACGACATACATCCTTTCTATGAAACATTTAAAGGTATATTTCAACCAGATAGTTTTAGTGTACTATTTAGAGAGGACAATAACACAGCTGAAGGACAAGAAACTAATAATTATATAAAAGATAAAAAACTTAATTCACCACTTGACATTTCAAGTAAAGTTGTTTATATTAGTAGTGATAAGATTCCAAAACCATTGCTTGCAAGTGCATGGCGACCACGAGCAGTTGTGCTTTCAGGAAGTAAAATGAGTAATCCTAAATTAAGAACTTATTTAAATGAATGTGATTTAATAATACATTACGACACAGATATAAGTCCATTTCATAGAGATGTAGAAAAAATATAAATGCCAAGTTGCAAATTAATTATAGAAGATGAAGTTAATATCAAGCTAGAAGGCCTTGCAGTAGATATACGAAGGAAAATAGCTAACGCTCTCAAATTTGAAGTTCCGTATGCTAGATATATGCCGCAGTATAAACTTGGTCGTTGGGACGGCAAGGTTGCTTTTTTTGGCATAGGAGGTTCAGGATATGTAAATCATCTCGATACTATTGTTGACATACTTACAAAACATAGTGTTGAAATTATTGATATACAAGATAATAGACAGCCCATAAAATTAAACTTTGAACCAATTACAGAAAGTTATTGGGCAGATCAAAATGTACACTGGCCACAAGGACATCCTTCTGAAGGACAACTAATAATGCTTCGCGATTATCAAGTTGAAGCTGTTAATAATTTTTTAAATACACCACAAAGTCTACAAGAAATTGCTACTGGTGCAGGTAAAACTATAACTACAGCAACACTAAGTCATATAGCTGAACCTCATGGTCGCACATTGGTAATTGTACCTAATAAAAGTTTAGTAACACAAACAGAAGAAGATTATATAAACTGTGGTCTCGATGTTGGCGTTTATTTCGGAGATAGAAAAGAGTTGGGTAAGACTCACACCATCTGCACTTGGCAGTCATTGAATATACTGGACAAGAAGCACAAGGACGGAGAAGCAATATTATCACTGGCGGAGTTCTTAGATGGTGTGAGCACCGTGATTGTTGATGAGGTTCATCAAGCAAAAGCGGAAGTATTAAAAAACTTATTGACACGTAATTTAAAAAATGCACCTATACGTTGGGGGTTGACAGGAACTATACCTAAAGAACGCTTTGAGTTTGAAAGTATACACGCAAGTATTGGTCCAGTAATTGGGGAAATATCAGCAAAAGAATTACAAGACAAAGGTGTGCTATCCCAATGTCATGTTAATGTAGTACAATTAATAGATACCGCAGTGCATAGAGATTACCAATCAGAACTAAAATATCTGGTTACAGATAAAAATAGACTTGCATACTTAGGAAAATTACTTACCAAAATTAAAAAAGATGGAAATACACTCATACTAGTTGATCGTATAAGTGCCGGTGAAATGCTGAAAGAACTTATTCCAGACAGTGTTTTTGTTAAAGGTGATGTAAAACTAAAGGATAGGAAACAAGCATATGATGACATCAATGAAGGGACTAATCATGTGGTTATCGCAACCTATGGAGTTGCGTCGGTGGGAATTAATATCCCTCGCATTTTTAATCTCGTCCTTATTGAGCCTGGCAAGTCTTTTGTAAGGGTTATACAATCGATAGGTAGAGGCGTAAGAAAGGCAAAAGACAAAGACTTTGTACAAATTTGGGACTTAACTAGCACCTGTAAATTTGCAAAGAGACACTTAACACAACGTAAGAAGTTTTACAAAGAAGCTCAATATCCATTTACAATAGAAAAAGTAGATTGGAATTAATTGGTTGACATTTTGGTAAGTCTTTGTTATAATTAACAAAATTAAGGATATTCAATGCATATATTAAGTTTAGAAAACAAAGCGTTTTCACTTACCAATTTACCAGACGAATTAGAAGATGACATACGATTTGCAATATTAGATAATTCAGACCCTAAAGAGCCAGACTTCTTTTTTATTCCGCTAATATTTTTAGAATCATTTAGTGCACCGGCAATGGTAATAGAAATAAACGGAAATGAAATAATGATGCCAGTTGATTGGAGTATTGCAGTTGGTGATAGTTCAACAGGAAATGATTTAGAAGTTCTTCCTTTAACAAGTATAAACGACAGAGGTTTTGAATCTTTTTTATTCAATCCTCTAACAAGTTTTAAAACAGACTTTGGCAAAATAGAAATAACAAATTTTTATAATGATGTGAAATGGTATTTTCCTAAATTAAAAAATGGACAATTATTAGGTGTGCCTATTAAGACTGGGAACAATCCTTTGTGTGCATTTTTTATTAAAGATGTAAGTAGGCAAAGCGAATTAATTGATTATGGAAAATTATTATGAATAAAACAATTACAATTTTAACTACGTTTAGTGATAAAGGTTATGAAGTTTATGCAAAACACTGTATTGGTAGCTTGCAAAACTTTTTAAATAACGACAACGTAGAAGTAATTGTATACACTGACACTCCAAGGGATTTTAAAAACACAAACTGGAAAAATAAAATATTAGAACAAGAAGTTCCTGATCTAACTGCTTTTAAAAAACGTAATTCACATAGAGCAGTCCCTCAAGGCACTAAGGGATTTATTTGGGACGGAGTAAGATTTAGTCATAAGAGCTATGCGTGGTGCTATACAGGTTTGAACACAAACAGTGATATAGTAATTTGGCTAGATGCAGATACAGAAGTAATAGAAAATATAGATGCAAATTATCTGTCTAAGTTTATGCCAGATGGATATGTATCAAGTTATCTTGGACGCATAGGAAGATACACTGAAACAGGATGGTTAGCATGGAATATGCAACATCCAGATAGTAAAAGATTTTTTGCACGTTTTAAGCAGTATTATGATGATGATTTAATTTATAATTTAAAAGGTTTTACTGATTGTCATGTATACGATGCAGTAAGACAAGAGTTTGAAGCAGAAGGAATTGGGTCATATAACATAACAAAGGATATGCCAAAAGATGTATTTAATCAAGCATTCAAAGGTTATATGACACATTATAAAGGCCCTGATAAAACAAACAGGGAAAAATACTATAGTAAAGCTATGCGTAGAAAGATGAAAGGTTAGGAGAATAAAATGAAAGCAGGAAAGATTTGGGGACAAACTGAATTAATCCACGCAAATGGCGTATTAGAATTTCACCGCATTGAATACAAAGCGGGATTCAAATGTTCAGAGCATGAACATCGATTCAAGTGGAATGGCTTCTACGTAGAGTCAGGTAAGATGCTTGTGCGTGTTTGGCAGAACGGAGATCAAGATGGTTTAGTAGATGAAACTGTTCTTGAAGCAGGAGACTTCACACAAGTGAAGCCAGGCAAAATTCATCAGTTTGAAGGTTTGGAAGATGGTGTAGCTTTTGAACTTTATTGGGCTGAATTTAATCATGACGACATAGTGCGTCGCACAGTTGGCACTAAAACTGGTTAATGGAACTGTACAGCCAAAATTATCTAAGACAATTAGAAAGTGTGCATAACACTACTACTAGAGGTTTTGGTAATAAAGTAAAAAAAATTAAAGCGTTCGAGGCTTGCATGGAAAAGTGGAGACCTCGATCACTTTTAGATTACGGTTGTGGCAAAGGAGCAATGCTACAGCAATTAAGACAAAAATATCCTCATTTACACTGTCTTGGTTATGATCCAGCAGTAAATATTTACAGTCAAAAACCAAAGCAAAAATTTGATGTTGTATTTTGTAATGATGTACTAGAACATGTAGAGCCTATATATTTGGATAATGTTCTAAAGTTTATAGAACATCATAGCAAAAAGTATGCATGGTTAAGAATAGATACACAACCAGCAAACAAAATTTTAACAGATGGACGTAATGCACATCTAATAATAGAAAATCAAGATTGGTGGAGAGAACGGTTAGAATTTGCACTAAACATGAAGATTACAAGAATGTATACAAACAAAAAACAAAGAATAGATGTAGAGCTTATACATGGGTAAACTTTTACCAGGAGAAGCATTAATATATGAACGAGCAGATGGAGTAGTATATGCCAGATACAGAGATAAGCCAGAGATAGAAAGATGGATAGTAGGCGGAGACCCAGGAGGAGTAGCAAGAGCACAGGGTAAATTATTAGATTATAGCGAGTGGCAAAATCTTTGCGAGATTGCACAAACAAATCAAACTCTCAAAAAATTGCTTAATAAATTAGTAACTACTTATTATATGATAAAGGAGAACAAATGATAATATCAGATGCAGAAACAATGTTATTGACCTTAGTTTTCGGTGCTATATTGTATGCTTATCTAG
>TARA_B100001057_G_scaffold82499_1_pt1 | contig 11434 bp, 8 predicted proteins | sample TARA_B100001057 | Tara Oceans TARA_B100001057 (sample SAMEA2621839) | marine metagenome | biome: marine biome (ENVO:00000447); feature: surface water layer (ENVO:00002042); material: "saline water (ENVO:00002010), including plankton (ENVO:xxxxxxxx)" | depth 5 m | reverse complement strand
ACTAACAACTCATTTAGTGTATCTGATTTACTTGTTCCTTTAAACATTTTTCCTATGATTGGAACATTTGAAACTCCTGGAATTCCTGATTTGCTATCTCCAACAGTATTTTTCTTAATTCCACCGATAACTACTATATCTCCATCTGCCACCAATAATTTAGTATTAATTTCCATAGTATTAATCGCAACGCTACCAGCATTTTGTCTATTAGGAGAATCGTTATTTACTTTAACATCTAATAAGACATTTCCGTCTCCAATTATACTTGGAGTCACTGTCATTACTAATGCTGCATCTTTATAAGTATCTGCACCTTCTCCTCCCGATACAGGAATTTGCTCACCTTGTTTAATTGTAGCTGTCTGATTATCTAAAGAAAATAACTTTGGATTAGATATCGTTTTAGATAATCCCTGAGATTCAAGAGCTTCGAGTTCTACTTTTAAGACCGCTGATCCAGTTTTTCTAAGAATTCCAATTCCACTTGTTGCTGCTGCAGCAGGGAAATTAAATAAAGTATCATTACCAACTGTTGTATCATCACCTATTCTGGAATTGGCACCTGATGGTGCAAGAACTGAGCTTCCATCTTGCTGACCTCCAGCTCTGACGCCCTTTCTTGAATAAGCTGCACCTAGTCTAGTTCCAAGTTCACGTTCAAAACTAGAAGTTGCCTCAACAATAAATACCTCCATTAAAACTTGTTTAGTTCTAACATCTATCTCTCTAATAACTTTGTCTACTACATCTAAATCTTTATCTTTACCTCTTACTATAATTGATCTTGTGGTTTTCTCCTCTGTAACTTGGATAGGAATAAACGATCCAGCTGCACCCGTTGCCGTGAATAATTCAGTTATTGTTGCTTTAGCTTCAGAAGGTGAAATATAATAAAGTCTAAATATTTCTGAAATTATTGGTTCAACTGAATCTTCAAGCTCTACCTTTTTTTTAACTGCCTGTGCTCTTGCAGATTTATAACTTTCTTGAGAAGTTAAAGTGGCAGGCGTAGCCACTCTAATTATATTGCTCGCTACATCAATATCAGCTGCATAGTTTTTCATATCTAACAATGCATTAAAGGCTTTATCCCATGGAACATTATCTAACTCTGCAGAGATACCTCCTGCAACATCATCTCCTACTAAGATGTTAACACCTCCAATCTTAGCCATCAATGTCATAACTTCAGCGTAATCCATATTTTGGAATCTAAAACTTACGTTTTGTTTAAGTGATGGATATTCATCAGGGATTAATAAATAATTTTTTTCCTTTACAGATGATATTTTTTTTCTTTTTTTGAGTTTTACAACATCAGCCTCTACCGGAACTGGACCCATCTCAGCCATCTTTTCTAATTCAGCTTTACCTATTTTTTTTACATCAGTTTTAATTAATGGAGTATCGTGTTTAAATCCTTTAGACCCTTTTTTACCTGTTGTAGTACAACCTGAAACAAACAAGACTAAAATAATCAAACTAACAATCGTTTTAAAAAAATTTTTAATCATTAATTGTTTCTTTCAATAATTTGATTTTTAAAATTAATCACCACTTGAGATCCTCCTTCTCTGTCAAAAACGATCTCTTTAGAACTTATTCCAACAAGTGACACACCTGGTGCTATTTCCTCATAAGCAGCTAATGTTATAATCTCACCGCTCTCATCAATTATAGATGCATAACTTTCATCAGTACCTTCAATTATTCCAACTAATTTAAAATTAAATACGCTTAAATTTCTTTTTTCCTCTTCAGTCTCTGCAATTACTTTAACTCCTCCACTAGATCCACTTAACGATCCATCGCCCACAAAAGGGTCATTCAAAGGTAATGGCTCTTCACCGACTTCAGATTTTATACCTGCCTCTTTTAGAGCTTGTTGTTTTTTAACTTTTTGATTTATCTCTTTAGCTTTTTCAACAATGTTTTGCTGTTTATCATGATTGTCAGCTTGAACGCCAAAAGCTGAAAAAATCAGAAAAATAGTAATTAGTATAATTTTAGAAAAATTCATCTGCTAATCCTACTATTGTTAATGTGCCATTTACTTTTATCGCTCCGGTTGTATCTCCTCCTTTTAACACTTGTATAGACTCTTTGTCAAAATTTAGCATTTTTTGAGAGAGGGATACTTCCCTTTTAAACTTGATATAGCCTAAAAAGTTGCCTGTTATCTCAAAATCCACAGGTATCTTATAATATGCAACATTTTTCTTTTTCTTTACATCACTCCCTTTGCCCTTCTTCTTTTTGCCAGTTGCCTTAGCGATTGCCTCTGCTTTAGAAGTTGCTTTGATATCCTTCTTTTCAATCTTAGAAATTATTAGATTATTTTTTCCCGCAAACACACTCAAAGTTTGATAAAGGCCTTCAACCTCTGCTTTTGAGTGAAATAATGTAGAGTACTGTTTGTATTGTGGTCTAATTTTTTTAATTTTCTTTTTCGCAATTATAATTTTGTTATTAATTTCTTCCGTTTCCTTAATTTTTAAATTCATGTCATCGAGTTGAACTTTCTTTTTTTCTACAATTGGATTTAAAACACCGTAGAAAATAATTAGAAATAAGACTACAGCTCCAACAACAGAACCAATTTTAATCCAAGTTTTCTTTTCAACATTTTTAAGTTTAGTCTGTATATCTTCTAAACTTATATTTTTTAAATCAATATTCTTTAAATCAATCTTAAAGTTCATAATTATATCCTCTTAATTTTTACAAAAACTCTAAATCCTTTCATTGTCACACCGCTTTGAGATCTACCAGGCATTCTCATTGAAGATAAGGAAGCTTGCTCTACAAGAGTCTGTTTTCCTAAATTTTCTATAAATTTTAGAATATCTTGATCACTCGCAGCCATGCCTTGAATGGTCAAAAGGTTTGATCCATTATAATCAACTTTATCAAATCTGAGTTTAGTCGGCACACTAGATGCAACCTGTGCCAATATTCTATATGTTAAAACTTTATTGGATTTTAAGGAATTACTTAATTTTAAAGTAGTTTCCATCATTCTTAATTCTTTTGATATTTTTTCAAGTTCTCCAGATCTTACTTGGTGAGTTTTTTTTACTTCAGTGTAATTTTCTAATTTTTTGTTATATGAATAAATATTCCAAAAAGACAAAGTAAATAAAAGTAGATATACTGCAGCTATACCTCCAGCTAAACCCTTAAATGCAAAACTTGAGATCGCTTTCATTTTCTTTTGTTGGAACATACTTTTTCTATTTGGAAGTAAATTGATATTTTTTGCAGCAGTTACAAATTTATAATATCCAAATACATCAAGCTTTCTAAAAGCTAAACCAATAGAAGTTGTAAAATAAGACCTATTTTCTAAACTCACTCTGTCATTGATTTGTTGGGGTATTTGTAAACCTTCAATTGGGTCAAATAAATTAAACCCAACATTCATTAAAGATTGTCTGAAGAAAGATAAATATTCCTCAACATTTGTTAAATCTGAAACAACTTTAATATTTCTTATTCTTTTTTCGTATTTTGTCTCAAAATCTTGAACAGCTTGTTTTACTTGCGTTACGTATCTTCTAACTAATGCTTCTTTTTCTTGAGCATCAGCAGATTCTAATAAAATTTTTCTATCTTGGCCTCTTAAAAAAATATCAGTAATTATTGGGTTATTATTATGTAAAATCATTAAGTAGTTTTCATCCAAACCAAATTCTAAAACTGCTGTTAAATTTACGTCCTCAATTTTGTTAGATATTTGATTAATTTGATCGACTGCAGATTTTAGAGCAAAACACTTTACATCAATGATTACTGGATTTAGACCACTGCTTTTTACAATAGAAACATAATTATTTATATCTGCCAGCTTAGATGCAACAAATAAAATATCCATTGTATTATCTTTTTCACTTCTATTTATCACTTGATGAAAGATAGAATAGTCATCTAAATTATCCGTTAGTTGCACTAAATTTTCCCATAAAGAATTTGTTTCAATAGCTTTTTGTAACTCTTCCTCTTTCATTAAAGGTGCGGTGACTACCCTGATAATTGCACTAGTCACGGGGATTGAAATAGCAACATTTTTGACATCTACTTTTGATTTTTGAATTGCTAAACTCAATTCTGTTGTTACTTTTTCAGCATTATCTAAAACACTAGTTTCATCAGGCAGATCAATTGGATGTGTATAGAATTTTTCTAATACCCATTGATTAGATTTATTAGAATTTATTTGAGCTAACCTTATTTCTTTATTGGTTAGTTCAACACCAATCACCTCCTCACCTTGAATTGAAGATTTTCCTATTTTGGATTTAAAAAAATCAATAACTTTACTGAATGAATTATTTTTATTTTTAATTGGAGACTTGGGAAGTTTGATCCCTTTTAATGATGGTTTTTTAATTTTTAAATTTTTAAATTTTCCTAATATATTTGAAATTTTATTTTTTGGAGCTGCATCAACTCTATCCTCAGTTTTTTCTGATACATTAGTATCTATTGTTGTCTCATTAACATTGGTTGTTGTTTGAGGACTAATGTTTTCTATTTTCTCTTGCGGCTTTTGTTCTGTTAATACAGTTTGATTTATTTCTTTTTCAGGACTTGTTGTTGTTACAACTTGTTCTTGAGTTGATTCTAAATTTTTTTGTGCCTCTTCAGTAAGTTTTTTTAGTTTTTCACTTTCAGCTTGTACATCATCAAACCATTTCTCTAAGATTGGTATAGCTTCATCTAAATTTTGAGTTCCAGATGATGAAATTTTTTGTTTTCCATCAATATAAAGCCTTCCTACCCAATTTTTAGATTTCAATTCCCCCTTATACTTATCTTGTCTTACATATATATGAAGTCGCCCATCCTTTTTATGTATAACTTGATGCTCATTAGTTTGATTTTGATTATTATCAGCTGTTATGTTTGTATCATCCGGAGAATTTTGAGTTTCCAATACATTTTCATTTAAATTCTCATCAACTGTTGGTTGATCCTCAATTTTTTTATTATTTTCATCACTTTGTAATTGATTTTGACCTTCTTCTAACTTTTGATCGTTAGACGTATTAATATTTTCATCAACCGAAGGTTGATTTTCAGTTTTTTCTGAATTTTCCTCATTTAGATTTGAGGAATTTATATTTTCATCTTTTTTATCTTCAGTCATAACTTTTTAACGCTATAAAAATTTTTTATTATAACGAATCTCTAACACAAATTTACAAATCTCTAACACAAATACATAAAAATGTCTAACACAAAACTTAAAGTTGCATGATCATTTTGGGTCGAAATACAATAAAGCCAATAAAATCAACATTTTTTAACTATTAAAAATTTTAATATTTTTTTTTGGAAAATTAATCATTTTTTATTTACTCTAACACAATTTTAAAAAACTCTAACACAGTAAAAAAATTAATGTCATCAAAAAACAAAAAAATCAATAAAATCAATATAAATTTGATTTCAGAAAATATTTTGATTTTTTGTGTTAGAGTAAAATGTTTTTGTGTTAGAGCTAAGAATTTATGTTAGCTTGGAAAATTTATCATAGATTTTAATAAAATTTTTATCAAAAATTAATCAAAAAAATTAAAATTTTTTAAATTTTATGATTTTTTTCACTAAATTTTGAAAATAAATCAAAAGTTGTATCAATTCTATCAACTATAAGGTGAAAAATTAAAAAATTTTGATTTGAAAAGCTTTTTTTTAATTTTTATTAATTTTTTTTAAAAAAATTAAATTATATTAATTTATTTTATTAATTTGGATCTCCACGTATGTCTGTATTAAGTTCTTGATAAATTATAACTGAAAAAATTTTTAAATTATTAATAACTCTTTGATAATCCCAAGATAAATTTACTTTATTACAATTTAATTCTTTAAAATAAAAAACTCTAGCCATAGGAATAGATGGATCAATTTCTGCCATGAGAATATTTAATTGATTAGTTTTTTTTTCAATAGCAAAATTATACCTGCAAACATTCGAAGTAGTCCAAAACATAATTGTGCTTAAAATAATAAAAAAAAATATCATAACTTTTGGAATACCTATCATAATTAATTTCCATCAACAGCAACTATTGTTAGATCATCTCGTTGAACTCTTCCCGATTTAATTAAATCAGAAATTATTTTAGAAAGTCTTTGTGAACCAGGAAGACTTTGATATTTTTTTATAAAATTTTGAAAACCTTCTTGACCAAGCATTGTACCACTCGTATCTTTCATCTCGGTAATACCATCAGTAAAAATATACATTGAACTTTCTTTAAAAGAAATTAATTTTTCTGTAAACTTAAACTTAGGAGCAATACCTAGTGGCGGACCTGCATCCTCAAAGTTTGAAAAATTTTCCTGTTTAGAAAAAATTAATGGAGGTTCATGACCTGCATTAGATAATAATAATTCTTTTTTTATACTATCATAAATTCCTACTACCATTGTTACAAACATTCCGCGCGATGCTGTTTCACATATTTCATCATTTAGAATTTTTAAAAGTTCAGCAGCAGAAAAAATTGTTTTGCTTAAGCATCGATAAAGGCTTGAAGCTTTAGACATTAGTAAAGATGATTTGATTCCTTTGCCAGAAACATCTGCGACACCAAAACCAAATTTTCCATCGCCCAAGTTAGAAAAATTATAAAAATCGCCTGAAACAATTTTCGCAGGAATGTTTATACCCGCTATAGGAAATGCTTCATCTTTATTTTGTGATAATAAAGTTTTTTGAATATCTCCTACAATTTCAATTTCTTTTTGCATTCTATTTTTTTCTATTAATTCTTTTGCAGTTTTCGCATTTTTAATTGCAAGTGCTGCTGGTCCCGATAAAGTTTCAAGAAGTTTTCTATCGTTCTCTTCAAATAGTTTTGAATTTGTTTTTTTATTTAAACAATGGATTACACCGATACATTCACCCGAAACAAGTAAAGGTGAACATAAAACAGAATAAGTTGTGAAATTAGTTTTATTATCTAAATCAAAATAAAATTCTGCAATCTCTCTTACATCCTTTCTTACATCTCCAACTCTAATACATTTTTTACTTAGCGCTGCCTTTCCCATTACTCCTTGAGTAATTGGTATTTCAAAATCTTCTAAATAGGCTTGATACTTTGATGCAATGCATTGAAAAACTTGTTTTTTATCCTCAATTAAAAAAACATTTGCAGCTTGAGCATTTATTCTTTTAATAATTGCCTCTAAAGAATTTTGTAATGTTTCCTTCAAATCTAAAGAACCTGCAAGTTCATTGTTCATTTGAGTAATAAGAGCTAAGTCTTTGCTAGAGGTATCTTCCTCTTTATTTATGACAGGTTTTTTAGATCCGAAAAACATAATATTATATTGGCAATTTATCTCTTTTTTGGTAATTTTACAAAGCATGGAAGTTTTAATCTATTCGCCTAATTTTTACCTTCATATTCAGGATGCTATGATATTTATACAATATTGTGTGGATGGTGTCATAGAAATCGCCTCAAGAATTAAATTATAATCAGTGCTAATAACTTATATCGCTGTGTTTATCCTAGGAAGTTTGTGGGGCAGCTTTAGTAACGTTTGTATCTATAGATTACCTGAAGGGGGTAACATAGTTTCCGCTAGATCAGCATGCAGAAGTTGTCAATCAAAGATTAGTTGGTTTGATAACATTCCCTTCATCTCATTTATAATTTTAAAAGGTAGATGTAGAAATTGCGATTTTAAAATACCTTATCAATATTTTTTAGTAGAACTAATAGTTGGTTTAGGATTTCTAATCTCTTATTATTTTTATGGAATTACTGTTACCACTTTACTACTTTTTATATTAATTATTTTTTTTGTAATTATATATTTTATAGATTTAAAACACTTCATAATTCCAAATGAATTAACTTTTCCACTGATGGGAATAGGATTTATAAAATCATTTGATCCAAATTTAAATCAATATTTATTTCCAAACTACATTAATTCATTAATTGGTGGAGTGGTTGGATATTTTATTATTTGGATAATAATTTTTGGATATAAAAAATTAAAAAATAAAGAAGGCATGGGATTAGGTGATGCAAAATTATTATCTGCGATTGGTTTTTGGTTTGGATGGATATCTATTCCTTTTATTTTATTTTTTTCATCTTTTATAGCATTAATGTTTGCCATTCCAGATTTAATAAAAAAATCAAAAACAATGTCTTCAAAGATTCCTTTTGGCCCTTATCTTGTGCTTGGGTGTGTAACATATTTTTTTTTAATTGAACAAATCATAAAGTTTTTAAATTAATGAAGAAATTTTTATACATAATAATAATCTTTTCCATTTTATTTTATTTATCAATTGAATTTATTGGAGATAGTTTAATTAAAAACGAATTAAAAAATAAAATTAAAAAATTAGTTTAGTGAATACCTTTTTATTTATAAATATCATTATTTCTGCTTTAAATATCTTTATCTTAACTTACGCTTATTCACTTAAATTCTTTCCAAAAAAATGGAGAAAAAAAGTTGATCAAGACACGTTAGTAGGTCTAGCAATTATTTTTTCTACTATGTTAACAATGTTTGTATGGATTATTTATTTTTATATTAGACTATTTTAAAAACTACTATCTCTCCATCCACCTTTATTAGTTATAATATCTCCAGGTATCGAAAGTATTGAAAATAATGTTGCTTCATCGTCGGATGGTCCTGCAACATTGGCAAATAATTTATCACTAAAAACAACAAGTTCTGACAATATACCTTCTCTAACATATGCACAGGCGTCTGCATTTGGATTTTGTACATCTCCCGGTGTTTGTAACTGTAATTCTGTTGCGTTATTTGTTCCACATTCATCATCAGCTGCACATATAAATGCGTGTCCTTGGTTACAAATATCTTGTATAGGTGGTTGGTAAACAGGATAATAAACTTTACCTTTAAATAAAGTAGGAGCTGCTGATGCTTTTCTGTATGTCCTTACAGGGAAAAAGTTTTCATTACTATCTTTTTCAAGATGTATAACCCAAGCTTGTTTAGAATCAGGTATAGGACAATCTAAATCACCAGTATTTCCAGTAGCATTTAAACAACTATCAGTATCTCCTCTATTATCAATACCGCTTGCATCGCTCGCACCTTTGTGTGCTAGTCTTATAAATTCAGGATTTACTTTCATACCCTCTCCATCACCTGCTGTACCAGCAGTTGCAGTGGTTGATGATGAAACAGGTTTTGGAATAGTTACATCATTAAGATGTTTCCAATATGGATAATGTTTATCTTGTATTCCATATAAAATATTATCAATACCATTAGAACGGTTACCAAGATCTATGAAATTACCCGTTGAACCAAACAACCAAAAACCTCCATCGCTCACCCCTAGACCTGCATCCATTGAAAAATAAGAGTACCTAGCATTATCTTCGTTGGCATCCAGTCTAAACAATGTTGTCTGATCATAAAGTTCTGTTTGGTCAGGTATTAGACTACCATCCATAAATCCTTGGGTGTTGCTAGATAAATTAATCTTTGTAATTTTACCCTCTAGATCATTTACATAAACAAGTGCACCTCTCCATGGTATGTTGGGTGCGGTGTCTGGAGTAATAACCACAGGGCTTGCAGGTACTGCATTTATGATATCACTTCCATTTGGAGTTTCTTCTATGTTAGTGCCAAAATATAAACCTCGAGGTGATGTATCTACAATGTGTATTGGTCCAGCATTAGCATCTGCTCCGTGCAACAAACCTGGTAAACCATCACCGTGCGCCTCAAGATCAACTAAGAAGAGTGCAGATCCTCCACACTTATCACCTTTACTCATACCAGCACCAAGTATCGCTACATACTTATCTTGATCAACAGTACTATTTGTACCTGAAGGTATTCTGGCTATTTTTGGGGTTGACCATGTTTCTCCAAGCTTTGAATAATCATAACCAATTGGATCCGTGCCTGAAGCACCTAAACAGGCAGCTATAGTGATTTGGTTTGATACTGCACTTTCTGCATCTGAAGGATTGACATTAAAAGTTTTTTCAGTGTTAAAAGTTATTCTTAACAAACCCCCTCCAGCACCATCGTCAACAATTTCAGAAGTTATAGGAATAGGAGTTCTTCCCTCAAATGCACTCAATAAGCCATTAGGGATAGTTCCTCCAACTTCAATACCTAAATCAATTTCAGGAAAATGAAATGCAGAGCCTGCGTAACAGGAATTAGTACCATTCTCTCTAAAATCAGAAGTTCTTTGACATGCAGCAATCCTATTTTGTTCATCAAAGCTATTATCACCATCCGCATCTCTAGCTTCATTGTAATTACTTTGAGCCATATCTCCCTCTGCTGAAGCAAGCAATGATGATGAAGTTGGATTGTAATCATACGGTCTTATATCTCCAAGGTGGTCAGAAACTAAAACTCTTGAATTTATTCTATCATTATAAATTGAAAACATATGAACTGGTTGATAAGGATCAGTGACTTGAAGCACAGAGAATCCGGCACCCCCTCTTCCATATGGTACGAACAAGACAGTTTGCCAACTTTTGGATGAATCCACATCAGGTGTACCATTGGTCCCTACTGAAAAACCATAAGTAAATATGTCATGAACAACTGGGGATCCATCAACACCAAAAATAGGATTAGTTCCACCGGTATCATTTTCTCCAACTTTTCCATCATAATCCGCATTTACAATTTGAGGTAATTGCATCGCAATAAATGGAGGTATAAAACCCCAAATTTCTGAACCATCTTCTGCTTTCATAGCATGAAGTATTCCGCTATTAGATCCAGCATACAGAATATTATCTCTTTTTGAATTAGCTGACATGAAACTTTGATACCCATTTTTAGCTCTCCAGTAAGCTTCCTCATTAGTTCCTGAAAAATTGGTAGTCATATCTGGAGGCCCAACCTCTATTAATTGAGAATGATAAATATCACCCATAACATGCTTTCTTACCTCTTCAACTTCGCAATCACCTGAATAATTAAAATAATCATTACCTTTCATAAATAAAATTATGCCATTAGACTCGTTGCCAAGTATTTCGTCTTGACCAACTGTTGAACAATCGGAAGTTCCATCGGCTTTATGATAATCTGGAATCGTATATCCTAAATAATCAAATAAAACATTTATTTGATCTGCATTTTCAAGATTAAAATTATCAGGTGTACCATCACCGTAAAAAGTGCTCGGGATGGCTGACCAAAGGTTTCTGGTATCCGCTTCATTACCCGGTTCAGACTGTGATTTTAATTCAACCTCGGCACTCCAGTTACCAGCTTCTGAAAGCTCATGTGTAACTTCTCCTTTAGAGTCGATAGATTTTCTTAAAATTGTTCCCTGCCATTCTCCGAACTGTTCATAAGAAAATTGTGCTTGATATAACGACCCACCCTCTTCAATTGTTGCAGTAATAGACGGAGCAGTAAA
>TARA_B100001057_G_scaffold249666_1_pt1 | contig 11436 bp, 11 predicted proteins | sample TARA_B100001057 | Tara Oceans TARA_B100001057 (sample SAMEA2621839) | marine metagenome | biome: marine biome (ENVO:00000447); feature: surface water layer (ENVO:00002042); material: "saline water (ENVO:00002010), including plankton (ENVO:xxxxxxxx)" | depth 5 m | reverse complement strand
CGGGCTCAGCTGGCTCAGTGGTTGGTTCTTCGGCAGCTGGTTCTTCTTGGTCTCCACAGGAAACAAAGCCGAAAGGAAGCAAGATTGCAGCGGCAAATGGAAGTATCGTCGTAAGTTTCATCAGTTTAATTTTTAATTTCGATTGACTCTACATGAAATTTGAAAGCCCGGCGACCACAAAAACCTATGCTCACGCCTGAGCATAGCACGCTGATCGATCATACGGCCTATGATATCACGAACTTTAGAGGTCGTTTGGAACGGTTCTCCAAATCCATTTTCTATCCAGTTCTCCAAAAAAATGGCGACTGTATCCAGTCGCCGTTTTAAAATTTAGAAGTCAGCAGGTGTTTCTACAGCCGCTTTCGCTTGAGCTTGAGCATTGCTTCTGACTTGGCAATCGCAGCTTGAAGAGCTGCCATCTCATCGTGGTCAACGTTTTCGCCAGCGAGCGCTTCTTGCGCCCGTTTCATAGCCTCCTCGACTTGTGCCTCGTCAATCGCGTCTTCGCCGATTGCCAAATCAATTAGGACCGACACTTTGTCGTCAGAAATTTCAACGAATCCTTCACCAACCGCAAGCTCTTCGATCTTACCATCCTTCTTGTAACGGAGTTCTCCCGGAGAGAGTGGTGATACCAGAGCAGCGTGCATGTCCAAAACTCCCATTTCACCCTCGCTACCAGGAAGATAAACATCCTCAACGGTATCGGAGAAAATTGTGTTCTCCGGAGTCACGATGTCGAGTTGGAAAGACATGAGTTTAGAGGTTTAAATTCTAGAGTTGAAGAATGGATAGACAGGGCGACTTACCCCTTATCGACTGAGTCGATACCCGCCTTCATATAAAAGTTAGACTCCGGAACACTATCATGCTTTCCATCGAGAATCTCAGCGAAACCTTTTACGGTATCCTCAATGGAGCAAAGCACCCCAGGAACGTTGGTGAAGACCTCTGCAACGTGGAAAGGCTGAGTCAAAAAACGTTGGATCTTACGAGCACGGAAAACTGTGAGCTTGTCTTCGTCGGAGAGTTCGTCCATTCCGAGAATCGCGATAATATCTTGGAGATCTTTGTAGCGCTGAAGCACGAGCTGGACGCCACGAGCAACTTTATAATGATCTTCGCCAACGATCTCAGGAGCAAGCGCTGCTGACGTTGAAGCAAGAGGGTCCACCGCAGGGAAAAGAGCTTGCTCAGCAAGAGAACGCTCAAGCACCACTGTTGCATCAAGGTGGGCAAAGGTGTTTGCAGGAGCAGGGTCAGTTAAGTCATCCGCAGGAACGTAAACAGCCTGAATGGAAGTAATTGAACCCTTCTTAGTTGATGTGATTCGCTCCTGAAGTCCGGCCATCTCCTCGGAAAGAGTTGGCTGATAACCCACCGCCGAAGGCGTGCGGCCGAGAAGTGCGGAAACCTCGGAACCAGCCTGAGAGAAACGGAAAATATTGTCGACGAAGAGAAGAACGTCAGAATTGTCTTCGTCACGAAAGTGCTCAGCCATTGTGAGAGCAGAGAGTGCGACACGAAGACGGGCGCCCGGAGGCTCGTTCATCTGGCCGTAACAAAGTGCCACTTTGGACCCATCGGCAAGAACGGGATTACCATTCTCATCAATCTTGGGATGCCCATTTGAATCTTTTTCGCAGGAAATAACGCCGGACTCGATCATTTCCCAGTAAAGATCGTTACCCTCACGAGTTCGCTCACCCACACCAGCAAAAACGGAATAACCACCGTGCGCCTTTGCGATGTTGTTAATGAGCTCCATAATAACCACGGTCTTACCCACACCAGCACCACCAAACATACCACCCTTACCACCTTTAAGGAGAGGACAAATCAGGTCGATGACCTTAATTCCAGTCGGGAGAACCTCGGCTGAAGAAGCCTGCTCTTCGAGAGTGGGAGCCGCGCGGTGAATCGGAGAACGCTTATTCTCGTCTTCGAGATCCAATGCATTTTCATCCACTACATCACCAGTCACGTTAAAAATACGACCAAGAATTTGCTTACCAACAGGAACCGCAATCGGCTGCCCAGTGTCGGCGACACTTAAGCCTCGCTTGAGTCCTTCCGTGGTACTCATCGCAACTCCGCGAACCCAGCCGTCACCGAGGTGCTGCTGAACTTCGAGAACGAGCTTGGTATCTTCTCCGAAGAGTTGGTAGTTCACTTCGAGGGCATTGTAGATTTCTGGCAGTTGGTCGGCGGCCGAGAAGTCAACGTCAACGACGGCGCCGATGACCTGAACGATAGTTCCTTGGTTACTCATGGTGGGAAAGTTGTGAGATTGATGTGGTTCGTTTAGAAAAATAAGTGAATGGATCACTCCATAGCCTTCATGGCAGTCGTGATTTCGAGAAGTTCAGCAGTGATCGCAGCTTGACGAGCCTTGTTATATTCAAGAGTCAATTCTTTGACCATCTTATTGGCGTTGTCAGTAGCCGCCTTCATGGCAACCATTCGGGAAGAATGCTCGGAAGCGCGTGCTTCAACCAGCATTTGGTAAATCTGGAAATTGACGTAAAGGGGGAGAAGTTTATCGAGAACGCCCTCAGCGCTCGGTTCGAATTCATACGGGGTATTTGTCGCAGCCTCGACGTCAGTCTCACCGATCTGTCCCTTCCCGACACCCTCGTAGTCCTGCTTTTCAGCTAGAGAATCAGCTTGGATTGGCAAGAGTTGGCTAACGTGAGGAGTCTGAGTCAAAGTGCTAACAAAATTATTGAAAGCAACCGTGATTTTGTCGTACTCACCGCTGAGAAATTGATCGGTGAGAAATTTTGCGATGGGTTTAGCATCGTTGAAAGGAACAGGATCTTCGACTTCCCAGTCCGTGACAATTTTACCGCCGCTCTTCGCGATAGACTGACGAAGTTTTTTACCAACTGTCACGTATTCGGCGCCATCAGAAGCTGTCGCGCGGACTTTTTTGAGAAGGTTGGTATTAAGGCCGCCACAAAGTCCCCGTTGGGTTGAAATCACGAACATCAATTCCTTGCCTCCTTCACGCTGAGCAAGGAGAGGGTGGGAATCTTCCTGCGTGTTATCCTTGAGGTTGACCAAAACCTTATTGAGCTTATCGGCGTAGCCACGACCAGCAAGGGCCTGGTCTTGGGCTTTCTTCATCTTCGCAGCAGCAACCAACTCCATCGCTTTTGTAATCTGCGAGGTGCTCTTAACCGATTTGATACGGCGACGGATGTCACGAAGGTTAGCCATTTGAGAGGTTGAAGATTGAAGTGTTCAGTTTACCGCAGGGAGATCTTCATACTTATTTCCAAGAACCCTTGAAGTCTTCGAGGGCAGTCTTGAGACCATCGTTAATTTCATCAGAAAGCGCTTTTTCGTCTGCGATTTTCTGAAGGAGGTCAGCCTTGCGAGTGGTGAAGAACTCCTCGAGAGCTGCTTGGCATTCCTCGACGCGTTCCACTTCGACATCGTCGAAATGACCATTTTGCATGGACCAGAGAACAGCGACCTCCATCTCCATGGAAAGAGGTGCGTATTGGTTCTGCTTGAAGAGCTCAACGATGCGTTGGCCACGATTGATCTTGCCCTTGGTGGCATCATCGAGATCAGAACCAAACTGGGCGAATGCCTGGAGCTCGCGGAACTGGGCCAAATCGAGCTTAGTCGTTCCTGACACCTTCTTAACCGCCTTGGTCTGAGCCGCAGATCCCACACGGGACACCGAAAGACCAACGGAAATCGCAGGTCGAATGCCCTGATAGAAAAGATCAGTCTCAAGGAAAATCTGACCATCCGTGATAGAAATCACGTTGGTTGGGATATAAGCCGAAACGTCACCCGCTTGAGTCTCGATGATTGGGAGCGCGGTTAGAGAGCCACCACCCTCCTTGTCGGAGAGACGAGCGGAACGCTCGAGGAGACGTGAATGAAGGTAGAAAACATCACCAGGATAAGCTTCACGACCAGATGGGCGTCGGAGAATCAGGGACACCTGACGATAAGCGACCGCCTGCTTGGAGAGATCATCAAAGACAATGAGGACGTCCTTCCCTTGATCCATGAGATACTCAGCAAGAGCACATCCAGAGTAAGGAGCGAGAAACTGGTTCGTCGCGGAATCAGAAGCAGAGGCTGAGACGATCGTCGTGTTATCGAGAGCACCAGCATCTTCGAGAGTAGCCACCGTCCGAGCGATGTTTGACTGCTTCTGGCCAATCGCAACATAAATACAGTAAACTGGCTTATGATCTTTAAGACGACCTTCAGCCGCAGCTTTATTTTGGTTGGCCTGTGAAATGATGGTATCGATTGCGATAGTCGTTTTTCCAGTGGAGCGGTCACCAATGATGAGCTCACGCTGGCCACGGCCGATCGGAATCATCGCATCGATCGCTGCGATACCAGTCTGGAGAGGAACCGAAACTGATTTCCGCTTAATAATACCAGGCGCGATCTTTTCGACAGGATATTGATCCGCAGCGCTAACATCGCCTTTTCCGTCAATCGGCTCACCAAGAGTGTTGACAACACGCCCGAGGAAATTTTCACCAACCGGAATCGAAAGGAGCTTACCAGTCGCTTTGCACTCCATGCCTTCGGTGATGTGCTTTCCGTCACCGAGGAACACAACCCCGACTTCACCTTCCTCAAGATTAAGGGCGAGTCCGGTGAGTCCGCCGGGAAATTCGATCATCTCGTTCAGCTGGGCGTCGCTGAGTCCTTCGACCTTAGCGACTCCGTCACCGGTTTCGCGGACAATGCCGATATTGGTTTTTTCAACGGACGTTGAGACGTTCGCGATTTGGGCTTCCAGTTCCTGGAGAATGCTGCTCATGACAAGTATTGGTGAAAGAGTGGGTGAAAAGAGAGAGAAAGATGATTATAGAGATTCTTGGAGACGCTCGAGACGCGCTTTAACCGAGCCATCGAAAAGATCATTTCCGACTCGGATGCGCATGCCGCCGAGTAATTCGGGATTCACTTTGAAGTCAAAGTTAAGATCGTCGCTATATTGGCTACAAAGTGATTTCTTGACCTTGCTATAGGTCGCTTTGTTTATATCGACGGCACTTTCGACTGTGACTTGTTTATCTGCCATTTCTGCGCGGACGAGACGTCGGAGGGCCTGAAGGGTGCCGCGGTAGTCACGTGGCTTGTCAGCGGCCAGCTTCTTGATGGCTGTCTTCAAGTGCTTCTCATTCAGCTGTCCGCCCTTCGAACAGAGGCGAAAAATGCGACGAGCTGTGCTCTGTGCAACCTTGGAAACTTTCATCGTCGGATTGGAATGGGAAAATCTAGCTAAGGCTCGAAACGGCTTCGTCGTTGATCCGCTTCTGGTCTGCCGCGTTGAGTTCCTTACCCACGACCTGGCTGGTGGTAGCGACGACGAGACGGCCAAATTCCTGCTTAAGCTCGGCGGCCATGGCGGCACGCTCGGCACGGGCGGCCTCCTGGGCCTTGTTAAGAATAGTTTGAGCTTGGGCGACAGCCTCCTGGGCTTTCTGTTCGCTAAGTGCGGTGACGCTGTCCCTTGCCTCCGTAATCATGCGCTTGGCGTCGATATTGGCCTTTTCAAGAAGAGCCGCCTTTTGGGCTTCGCTCTCTTCGAGTTGTTTTTCAATTTCGAGAAGCTTTGCCTCTCCGTCTTCGATCCGCTGTTTACGTTGCTCAAGCATTTCCATCACTGGTCCATAGGCAAACTTCTTGAGCAAGAAACAGACAATAAGAAATGCAACGAGCTGGGAGATAAAGAGACTCCAGTGAAGACCAAATTTGTCGACAATCTTTTCCACGGGTCCTTGATTGGCAACTTCGGTAGTCGCATCGGTTGCTGCCAGAATGAATGCTGAGACAGTCATAGTTGAACGGATAGTTTAGAATTGGTGGGCCCTTGGAGGAAAATTTATGAGGAATTGCTGGCCCGAGATATCTTAAAAAATCCCGGGCCAGCGAATCTATTAATTAGACGAGGAAGATCGCGAAGAATACGATTCCCTCAATCAGAGCCGCGAGGATGATGGAAATCTTAAGGATGTCAGCACCGGCACCAGGGTTGCGTCCGGTGGCTTCGGCTGCTTTCATTCCTACGAGCCCCACACCGATACCGGAGCCAGCGGCTGCGAGACCAACGTGAAACTTGCCTTCGAGGGCTGCGAGGAGGAACATGAGTAGTTCTGTCATTTTCTTATTTTGGTTTGGTTTTGGGATCCCGGCATCCACACTTGTCTAGGCATGGTCCTACCGGAAGATTGTGTATAAATACTAATGGGCGTGTTCGTCATCATGTTCGTGTTCGCAAATCAAGCGAAGGAAGACCGCGCAAAGAAGAGTGAAAACCAAGGCTTGAATCAGACCCACGAGCAATTCAAGAAAATAAAACGGAAGAGCAGCCAGCCATTTCAGAGCATCGATCGGAACAATGTTCATGATTGACTCCAGCATGTTTTCGCCAGCATAAATGTTGCCGTATAGTCGGAACATCAGAGCAACTGGCCGGAAGGCGATCGAAGCCACCTCAATCAGGCCTACGAACAAGAAGACCACGATCATTCCTACCAACATCACGCCTTGAAACTTTCCTTTTGGAGCAAAAATGTGAGCGAAAAACTCTTTCACGCTTGTTTCAGTGATCGCCCAATAAAACCAGAGAAGAGCAAAAGCAATCGCCATGGCGGAGGTCATATTAAGGTCGGCGTTTGCCCCTCTGAGGAGTGGAGTAAAAGTATCTCCTGGGTAAGGATTCCCGTCAGGAGTCACGTTGGAGAATCCAATCGTTCCAACTCCGGGAATCAAGCCCATCCAATTGGAGAAGAGAATCATGATGAAGAGGGTCCCAAAAAACCAAAAAGTGCGCTTGGCGAGAGATTCACCGAGGACACCACTCATGAAATCAATCAGGCTCTCAAGAATCCACTCGACGGCGTTTTGGAGGCGACTTGGAACCAAGGTGACCTTTTTGGTAGCCAACTGGGCCACTACTATCAGGAAAACCGCAACAATGAGCATCATCAGGGTCGAGTTGGTGAATTTGAACCAACCAAGCTCAAAGAGCACTTCGGCACTCGCCGGAAGATGGTCGTGGCCTTCGGCTGCCATTACGCACGGAGAAGAACCAAACAGCACTACGGAAATCAGGGTGAAAAATCGGATGAACGAAAACATTGACTTAGCCCTACGTGACGAGCTGGCGGGGTTTAACGACACCCATCGCTCCAAGCAAGTTTTTCTTTGTGAAAAGTTTCACAAAGTCGTTTTAAGCCCTAAAAGTCAACGATTCTGACTCTCAAACTATGTTTGGGCATCTTCACTTTTTTGCAATCACACGAAATCCAAGATCGCTGCGCCGAGCACTGCGGGAGTCGAGCCAAAGACGAGCCAAAATTCCACCATCGCGATTTTCGAAAGAGTCCCCAGCAGCAACGTAAGCTTTTGGTGCAAGCGATTCCGCCGGATTAATCTCAGAGACCGCGGTCCACTCGCGGACATTTCCAGCCATTCCAGCTAATCCAATCCCGGTTACATCCATCTGGTCATGGCCCACAGGCCCCCACAATGAAACATCAAGCGACTGACCTTCATACCCAGCAGCCACCGCCCACTCCGATAAGGTCGGTAAACGTCCCTGACTCCATTGCGCATACGCATAAGCGTCCCACCAATCGATCCCGACGACCGGACACTCGATCGTCATGGCGCGACCGAGCCAGGTCTTGCGCCTAACCGCCGCTGGCCAAACAACATCCCAATCATTTGGTTTATGATTCTTTTTGTTCACTGGTTGCTCGGGGTGCTGGAATCTTCGATGATCCGGAAAATCTAGGAAAGTCTTATACTGCGCCAGAGTTACCTCAGTCCGGCTCATCGCAAATCCCTCACGAATTGAAACTTCCGACCCACCCGGGATCTTATAGCGCCCGGGGGGAATTTCGATGTAGGCCTTCATTTCGAAGCTTGTTTGGGCTGGAGCCGTATTTTTCTTATCGCCAGAAAAAACGATCAAAAAAATAACCCCGCTGATTGAAGCCACCCCTGCAATAAGCGCCCAAAAAGAGGCGGCGACTTTCTGTGGCTCCCTCATCTGATATTCCGAAGATCCTGCCACAGTGGGAACCGCCTTTTTTTTACCTTGTAGTTGATCGCGAACCTGATGACTCAAATCGAGAATTTGCTTCCAGGTGAGGGGCACCGGCCGATTCACATCGGTCATAAAATCACAAAGTGACTTCACCCTGGTGGCACCTGGCAACCCTGGCCTGATCATCGCGTCGAAAACTCCGCCTAATAATTGCTTCGTTCGTGTTTCTATCTGTTCATCGCGCGCTCCTTCAACCGCCAGATTCATGACCCTTACTTCATCCTTGCTGGCTATCAAAAAATCATGGAGTTCATAATCAACCGTCGCGACTTCCTCAATTTTAAGTTGCCACATCGCGTCTGCAATCTGACCCAACAAAACGACAATCTCCAAAGGGGAAAAACGACTCCCTGATTGGTATAACGATTCTAGGCTTTCGCCCTCCAGCTTCTCCCTAGAAAAAAAAGTATCCTCATCATTTGTAAAAACCTCATAAACTACTCCGATTCCGGGGTGGTTTACCGTAGCTTTCGCACGCACATCAGAGATGAATGAATCCACCAGCCCTGGTTGCCGCATGACCTTACTGCGCAACATCTCGATCATCACGATCCGCTGCATCGAGAGCTGCTCTCCTTCCCAAGTGCGAGTAAACCGCCCTTCGCTAACAACGTGCCGCAAGCGATAATCCCCTAGAATATCTCCTTCCTTGCGCATTCCGCCTGACGTCATCTCGAAAGAATTATCTGAAAAATAATTTAATTCCCTTCACCAAACGACTCCGATTTAGGATCCAGCTCTGCTCCGGGCTCAGGAAAAAATAAATTAAGTTTCGGCAAGAGCGAATTCCCTTCGCTCAGATCCTCAAGATCAAGCCCATCGAGATTATCAAGATCACGCTGCAGCTCCTCCATCGTTGATTCACCCAAACCCTCACGAAGTAAGGTGCGCGGGTATGCTCGAATGTCACTCAAGCGCCCATCGTAGTAGAGCTCGGCGACAAAACCATAAAACTTCCGTTGCCCGAAGAGGAGACCGGTCGCGGGATCTTGATTTGGCACAAAGTACCAAACTTCCGCAATTTCCTCGCCGTCTTTCCAATCGGCAGCTCCAGTCACCCATTCACTTCCAGAGTCTCCTTGTCGGATGATTGCCTGAACAATCTTGCCATCCACCTCCTCGTAGAATCGGACTCTTGGAGTAAACAACATCGGGTCGAAATCTTTACTAGTATCGACTTCCACCGGCAAAATTAAGGTCCGGCGCTCACCATTTTGCTTTTGAATCGGGTTGGTCATTCGCCCCCAACCCAAGCGGGCCAAGCTCTTAACGTCAGGGACTAAGCCCTGAGCTACCTTAAAACTCGCCTTCTCGAAAAGTGATCCAGCATTGGGCCCCAAATTAAAAACCTCGTAATAATAGTCCCGCGCTTTGTCAAAGATCCCAAACGCCTCGTAGGTTGCACCCAGACTATAAAGAACATTGGGATCACTTGGCTCCCGAATTTCGGCCTCCTGTAACTTTGTTAATGCTTCGATCAAATCACCTCTCACCCTTGCCTGACGGGCATCTTTTAAGAGCGCCTCAACAATCGGATCCAAAACAGGGGGAGGAAGATTCAGGACTTCCTCCTCAGCGACCTTTGTCACCGACTCAAGATCCGTAAGCACCTCTTTCATCTCAGGAAGCGGTTTTGGAGGCACCACCGTAATCGGCTCGGGCTTCTCGTCGCCCGCTGTCACAACCGCCGAAGGCGGTCCAGGTACAACCACATATTCCTTCACAATCCGTTCCTTAGGTTGAGAAATCTGCTGGTTTCTGAAGGCCAAAGCAGCACCCACCGACATTAATTGCACAAAGGCCACTAATCCGATTATCCAGCACGAGATATGAAACATGCCCAAATTGGGCTTGCGGGAAACTCGTGAATTCTTCATCAGGGGCGGGAGTTTAAGAAAACGGATAGGCTATGTCAACGAGCCCGACACCCATGAAAACGAGAACCCATCTCACGCCTCGACCTACCGCCATCCGTGCAGAACCGGATTCCGTGGCAAAAGGCCTCGCTCACCTTCCGGGCCTCGTCTTCTTTGACACAGCCGGCAACCTCCCCTCGAAGCACTCACCTCCGATCTCGATCATCGGGGCACGGCCGACCGAAATTATTCGTGGCCATCTCTCAAATCCAGCCGCTCTTGCTGACGCTTTGAGTAAACACGCGCCCTCCTTAGCGCCCGATTACGGCTTTCCGACGGGCGGGGCCTGCGGATCAATCGACTACGATGGCCGCTTTACCTTTGGAATCTATCCCGAGCTCCTCGTTTTTCATCACCAATCCCGAGAATGGTGGGAGATCGGTAATCTTTCCAGCCAGATCAGAGAAGCCAAACCTAGCGCAAATTTTACACTCGAAGCTTGGCAAGATTCGCTTCCCCGAGACGAGTTCATCAAAACCGTCAAAACGATCAAGGAATACATCGCTGCTGGAGATATTTACCAAGTCAACCTCTCCCGCCGCCTCCGCGCCAAATGCCGTGCTCCAGAAGGACTCTTTTCTTTGTACAATAAACTTCGTAATTCCTCTCCTGCTCCCACCGCATCTTATCTCAATCTTGCTGGCCGCGAAATTCTCTCATCATCTCCCGAAACCTTTCTTCGATTCTCCGGCCCTGAAGTCGAGACTAGGCCTATTAAAGGGACACGCCCACGTTTTGCCGACCCGGAACTCGATTCTCGATCCGCTTTCGATCTACAGCGATCCGAAAAGGAGCGGGCTGAATTAGTGATGATCACGGACCTCCTGCGCAATGATATCGGGCAGGTCTGTGAATTCGGATCTGTCCAAGTTACTGACATGCTACAGCTCGAAAAACTGCAGCATGTTCACCACCTCGTCTCAACGATTCGCGGCACTCTCGCTCCGGAACACAGCCAACTCTCCGCCCTCGCCTCCTGTTTCCCCGGAGGTTCTATTACCGGCGCGCCCAAAAAACGAGCTACCGAAATCATCAGCGAGCTCGAGCCCGTCTCCCGCGGGCTCTACACCGGCGCGATTGGCTTTCTAGGCTTCAACGGTGAGTCACAATTCAATATCGCCATCCGAACACTTATTCACGAAAATGGAAACCTCGACTATCATGTTGGCGCAGGCATCGTAGCCGATTCAGACCCTCTCGCAGAATTTGAGGAAACAGAGCACAAGGCCCGAGGCGTTCGTCTAGCTCTAAAGTCCTGATCAAATCCCTTTGGGAAATTCAAAAACCAAAAGCCGATCTTAACGCTCTATGCGAATGCAAAGCTCGGCTTAGTGAGTTGTAACGCGTGCAAGGAAACTGCATTGGTAAACGTCAAGACTCCTTAAAATATCGCTAGATGCTCATTGAGCA
>TARA_B100001057_G_scaffold479175_1_pt1 | contig 11443 bp, 7 predicted proteins | sample TARA_B100001057 | Tara Oceans TARA_B100001057 (sample SAMEA2621839) | marine metagenome | biome: marine biome (ENVO:00000447); feature: surface water layer (ENVO:00002042); material: "saline water (ENVO:00002010), including plankton (ENVO:xxxxxxxx)" | depth 5 m | reverse complement strand
CTCTATTTTTTAGTTCATTTGCAAGCCATATTACAAGTGGTGTTTTTCCAGTCCCTCCGGCTGTGATGTTCCCGATAACAATTACTGGAACTTCTAGTTTATTTGATGATAAAAAATTATAACGATATAAAAATTCTTTAATTTTTATTAAAATAAAATAAATACCACTGATTGGAATTAATATAATTCCTGAAATTGCATTTTCATACCAAACCCTATGTATCCATTTATAAATAATATTCACAATTTTTACTTTTCATTAAACTGCATTTGATACAGATTTGCATAATGACCATTTTTATCTATCAGCTCGGAATGTGTTCCATACTCAATAATCTTTCCTGAGTCTAGAACTATAATTTTATCAGCCTTCTCAACAGTAGATAATCGATGTGCTATGACAAGAGTTGTGCGGTTCTTCATCAATAAACTCAAAGCTTCTTGAATATGTCTTTCTGATTGTGTATCTAAAGCTGATGTAGCCTCATCAAGGATAAGTATCGGTGCGTCTTTTAATAGCGCCCTTCCTATTGCTATGCGCTGACGCTGTCCTCCTGACAGCAGCATACCCCGATCACCTACAATAGTATCCAACCCTTTTGGTAAATCTTTTACAAAATCACTTATATATGCCGCCTCAGCAACTTTAAGTAATTTTTCTTCAGAATGATGCTTTAGCTGCCCATAAGTTAGATTACATTTAATTGATTCATTAAAAAGAACAATATCTTGACTTACCAGAGATATATTTTTGCGTAAATTTTCTAGAGTAAAATTATCTATTGAAATGTTATCAATTAGAATTTTTCCAGAGTTTATTTCATAGAACCTCGGTAATAAATTAACAAGTGTTGATTTACCACTTCCAGAATGGCCTACAATTGCTAGGACTTCTCCAGCTTCTACTGAAAAATTAACATTATCAATAACAAGACTAGTACCTTTATCATATGAAAAATTTACATCATCAAATTCAACTTTCCCTTCAACATTTTTTATTTCAACTGTGCCTTTATCTTCTTCATCTTTCTGATCAATTATCATGAAAAGACTATCAGCCCCAGAAACACCTCTTTGAAGAGTAGCATTTACATTTGTTATTCTTCTTACAGGCTGTAACATCAACATCATTGCAGAGAAAAATGAAATGAACTGGCCAGGTGATAGAGTTCCCTGAATTGACTGAATGCTTGCTACGTATACAACTAGTGCAAGGCCGAATCCAAAAATAGCCTGAGTAAGTGCAACACCTAATGAGCGTACACGAATAAGTTTTAAATTTTGTTTACGATTATTTTCATCAACCTCTTCCAATCTCTTGCGTTCATACTTATAACCATTAAAAGCTTTAACAACACTATTGCCTCTTATAATTTCTTCCGTGAGCTGCGTAACGGCACCTACAGTGTCTTGAATGCGCTCACTATAACGTCGAAATGCAACGCCAAGTAATCGAACTAATATTGAAATTATTGGGAATAATACTGCAACGAGGATTGTTAAAGTTGGGCTATGAAAAAGCATGACTCCAAATGCTGCTATAACTGTCAATATATCTCTAACCGCAATGGTCACAACACTTGTAACTGATTCGGCAACCATTTCCACATTAAATGTTAAACGTGAAAGAAGAGGTCCTGCAGGTTGAGAATCAAAAAACTTTATTGGTAATGTAAGAAACTTCCCAAATACTTCACGTCGTAAATCACTTATTACTCTTCTACCAATCCATCCTAAAGAAGCTTCAGTTGCGAAACCTGATATGCCACGCATAACAAAAATTATCATAAATGCTAGTGGTATCCATCTACCAGTCTCAACTTCTTTTGCAACTAAAGTCTCATCCATTAATGGCTGTAATAAATACACAAGACTAGCTTCAACGAAAGCAGTCATAGTCATTCCAATAACTGCGACTAACCCAATCAATTTATGTGGAATAACATAGCGCCAGAGACGACGATAAATAATTTTAGTTTTTGGATCAAAATTTTTATTCAATTTTTTTATCCATACACTCTTAGAAATTAAACTTTATTGAAATTCTAAATTCGAATTATATTAAATTCATGATTTTGTTTAATAATTTAAAAATTCTTATCTAATTTATTCGCAAACTTAACAAAATTATGTTTTATTCACTTACTATATTATAAAGCGTAAAAAAATTATCTTTAAAAAGTGGTGTTTATACCACTTTACACCTTTATACCCGTGATATTTATCATGATTTTACTTAAGTATTTGAGGCCAAATGCTTTAAGTACAATTATAATCATAAAATTATAATGAAATTTAACGAAAAAAAGCCTTAATAAGACATAATTCATGTTCATTCTCAATAAAAAGGTAAATTATTTTAGAAAAATTGAAGGAATCTTATGATTATAGGTTGGGATAAAAGATGTTGAGAAGGTTTTTAAGGCAATTAGCACTTAAACACGATCATATAAGTGAACAGTGGTACATGTCATCATTTCGTCACCTTCTTCGGGATAACAGGCTATGGAGTGTTCGTCGGAAAACTGTAGTGCCAGCTTTTGGAATCGGTTTATTTATTGCTTTTATGCCAATTCCTGGCCATACAATCATAGCAATTATCATTGCACTAATATTACGTATAAATATTCCCATAGCTGCAATTACAACTTGGATAAGTAATCCATTCACAATCGGGCCTATGTGTTATTTTGGGTATCGTATAGGTTTAAATTTCTTAAATCAGCCTTCGCAGAAATTTGATTTTGAAATATCTTGGAGTTGGTTGAGTGACACATTTGTAAATATTTGGCAACCAATGTTATTAGGATGCTTAATTCTTGGTGTTATATCAGCTGTCTTGGGATTTATATTAATGGATATATTATGGAAAATATCCATTTCTAATTATAAAAAACAAAAAAAAAATAAATAATCTAAATATTATTTTTATTTACTTGCCTTAACTGCCCATTTTCAAGAATTAAAACACGATCCATCTTTTTTGCAATCGAGCGATCATGTGTTACTAATACCAAGCCAGTATTAAACTCATTATTTAGACTAAGCATGATATCCAGTATTTTTTTTCCATTATCTAGGTCAAGATTTCCTGTTGGCTCATCTGCTAATACTAGACTTGGTTTAGTTATTAGAGCCCTTGCAACTGCAACTCTTTGTCGTTCACCACCAGATAACTCATTAGGTTTATGATGTAACCTATCAATAAGACCAACACGATCTAATAATTCTTCTGCAGCTTTAATAGAAAATATTTTAGTTTTCCTACGAATCATTAACGGCATTGCAACATTTTCCACAGCGGTGAATTCAGGCAAAAGATGATGAAATTGATAAATAAAACCTATACTTTCATTCCTTAATTTACCTTTTTGAGCTTCACTCATTTCGTTAACAAGATTACTATTTATATATACTTTTCCCTCATTAGGATCATCAAGTCCTCCAATAATCTGTAATAAAGTTGTTTTACCAGATCCAGAAGCACCTATTATTGCAACCCTGTCACCATGAAAAATTTGTAAATTAATGCACCGTAAAACAGTTAGTGTAGATGGACCCTCACTAAAATGACGCACAACATCTTTGCAGTTAAGTACAGGGTTATTCATATTTCAACGCTTCAGCAGGTGCTGTCCTAGTAGAAACCCAAGCTGGATAAATAGTTGATATCAATGTTAATAGGAGGGCAATTAATCCAATCAAGAAAACATCAGATATAAAAACTTCTGATGGCAAGTCACTTATAAAATAAACCTCTGCTGCCAAAAATTTCATCCCAATAGAAGCTTCAAGAAAAACTATTATTGATTCTAAATTTACAGCTATTACTACACCAAAGGATACTCCTATGAAAGTACCAATTACTCCAATAATACTGCCTTGTGTAATAAATATTTTTAAAATACTGAGTGGACTGGCTCCAATTGACTTTAAAATGGCAATATCTGCTTGCTTATCTTTAACAACCATAAAGAGTGTTGAGATAATATTAAATGCAGCGACACTTATTACCATAAGTAAAATTACAAAAAGAATTGATTTGGTAACTTGAATTGATCGAAAAAAATTAACATGACTTCTAGTCCAATCATTAATTAGAACATTTTTTCCATATTCTAGAGCAATTTCCCGGACAATTGCAGGAGCCTCATAAATATTTTTTACTGATAATCTAACTCCAGTTACAGAATCATTCATAAGAAATAATTTCTTTGCGTCTGATATATTAATAAAAGCTAATCGATTGTCAAATTCATACATACCAACTCTGAATACACCACTGACCGTGAATCTTTTTGTCCTCGGGATCACGCCTATTGGAGTTGTGCGACCATCAGCTAGTGTTACTGTTATTTTATCACCTAACTTGGCATTCAACGTATTTGCAAGCTCCAGCCCAAGAATAATTTGATAAGATCCAGATGTTAATGAATTAATTGATCCTGATTGAATTAATTTATCTATGCCAGACACACTGTATTCAAGTTCTGGGTCAATTCCTCGTAATTTGGTGCCACTTATATTTTTATTGAAAACTAATAATGCATTGCCATCAATATATGGGGCCACTGATTTAGTCTTTAGATTATCTTTAGCAATTGAGATGATTTCCTCTGGGTTTTTTAAAGAGCCATCAAATACTTCAATGCTTGCATGTTCAGTCATAGCTAATAAACGATCTCTTAACTCTCTTTCAAACCCGTTAACAACTGACATAACTATAATCAACACAGAAACTGCTATAGCAATACCAAACATAGAAATTAGAGAAATAAAAGATACAAATTTGTTATTATTTTTAGATCTAACATAACGATAGCCTAATAAATATTCATAATAACTCTTCATAGCAAGCTACTCATCGCGTAACACATAAGCAGGATTAACAAGAGCTGCGCTCCTTGAGGGATACAGCGTAGCAAGTGACGTTATTAAAAATGCAGTAACTGAAATCAATAAAATATCATTTATTTCAATTTTTGAGGGGATTTCAGTAACGTAATATATATCTCCAGGCATAATTTGAAAACTAAAGAACTGCTCAAGGGCTGGAACTAATGTTGAAATATTTAAAGCTATTGCCAAACCTATAAAGACTCCTAAAATCACGCCAACCCAACCAATGAAAATACCTTGAACAAAGAACACATTTACTATATTTTTTGGAGACATCCCCAAAGTTCTCAAAACTGCAATTTCTGCAGTCTTATCGGTTACAACCATCACCAAGCTTGCCACGATATTAAATGCTGCTACTCCAATAATAAGAGACAATATTAACGACATCATCATTTTTTCTAATTTAATTGCCCTAAAATAACTCTCGTTATCTATACTCCAGTCACTTATTTTAAATTTAGCACCAAATTTTTCTTGTAAAGACTTTGTGATTTCTGGAGCAAACATAACATCATCAGCTCTATATCTAATAGAAGTTACCGATGAACCAATTTTTAATATCTGTGCTAAATCTTCAAAATTCGTTAAGGCTAGTGAGGCATCATAGTCGTACAATCCAACCTCAAAGATGCCTTTAACTGTAAAGCCTTCAAGGACAGGCTCTAGAGTTCCATCATCCATTGGTTTAGGTATAAGTAGAGTTACTTTTTCACCAACAATAACATTAAGGTTATAAGCTAGGATTCGACCCAAAATAATATTATTCTCATCACTTTTGAGCACATCCAAGTTACCATCAATTAAATTAATGAAATCACCAGACAATTTTTCTTCATACTGGTAATCGATGCCGTGAACCATTGCAGGAACTAATTTCTTTCCAGATCGAATCATGCCCTCCAATTTAATAATAGGCGCTGCAGCACTAACACCAGGCTCATCATTAATTTTCTCAACAAGTGAGTTCCAATTATCAGTAATACCATCAGCTTCTTCTATATGACCATGCGCTGACATAGTCAATAAGCGCTCACGTAATTCGCCCTCAAAACCATTCATAACTGACAGAATAACAATCAGTGCTGCGACACCAAGAGAAACACCCAAAAGAGAAGTCAGTGTTATGAAGGATACAAAGCGATTACGTCTTTTTGCTTTAAGGTAACGTAGCCCAATAAATAATTCGATGGAATTCAACATACCAATGCATTTGCTCATATTTAATAGATTTTTATTCAACATCAAACAGGAGTGTTTAGCAAATAAAAATTACTTATAATCTAAATATCTTAATAAAATGCTAAATAAATTTTTAAAAAAATCATAAAGCATAAAAAGGGAATATTCCTTTTTGTCTGTATGTAATAATTAAGCTCTTTAAAAGGCTAATTGATAATCAATTTTGAAAAAGAAAATATTAATAAATAACGAATTTTCAGCCCCACAAGTTGGAAATATTAATTCTTGGGGACGTCTAATAGGTGCTAGCGGTTCTCTTGCCGCTGCTGAGCTATCAGAGATACTAAGTAAAATTTATCTTCGCCCATTAATCATCATAGCTGAAGATTCAAGGCATGCAGATCTTTTAGAAGCAGAAATAAGCTTTTTTTTAAATAATTCCATCTCAGTTGAGCGTTTCTCGGAATGGGATACGCTGCCCTGGGATAACTTTTCTCCTCATCAAGATATTATTTCACAACGATTGAGAGTGCTATCTCTACTCTCATCTATGAAAACCGGTGTTTTAGTTACAACTGTCAATGCTTTATATCAACGCCTGCCTCCCATCAACTATATTTCATCCCGATCACTAAGTCTCGAGTGTGGACAAAATTTACAGCGAAATAATTTTATAAATGAATTAATTGATGCTGGCTATTCGCGTGTTTCACAAGTTTCAGAGTATGGTGAATATGCAATAAGGGGATCCCTTATTGATATTTTTCCAATGGGCACTCATTCACCAATTCGCATAGATTTTTTTGATGATGAGATAGAATCACTCAGATATTTTTCAGTAGAAACTCAAGTATCAAGTAAAAAAGTAAATAAAATTCATATTTTACCAGCTAAAGAAGTACCTTTAGATAAAGATTCGATTAACAGTTTTCGTAATAATTATCGAGAACGCTTTGAAGGGCAACCAGGTAAATCAAATGTTTACCAAGATATATCAAAAGGTATTGCACATGGAGGTATTGAATACTATCTGCCACTTTTTTTTAAATCTACTTCTACTTTCATGGACTATATTCCATCAAATTCAATAATCTTTTTTCCAGAAATATTGAAAAATATACTAGATAAGTTATGGGTTGAAGCAAAGGAACGCTATGAATTATCAAATTTAGAAAAAGATCGACCAATCCTGTCTCTTGAGGAAACTTTTATAAATCCAAAAAAAATTACTTCTAGAATAAAAGCTTTTTCTTGTATTAGATATTCAACAAAATCTCTTGGCGATGAGTCCCATAATTTTGACATACATATACCGCCACCCATGAGAGTGGAATTTAGATATGAGGATGCTGCAGCAGCATTAATGAAATTTTTAAAATCATTTAATGGAAGAGTTCTTTTTACTACAGATTCTCCAGGACGTTGTGAGCAATTATACGAAATTTTATCAGGACGAGGTCTCGATCTTACAAAAATTAATGACTGGCACGAATTCCTTGATCAACAACATAAAATTGGAATCGCAATAGCCCCAATTAATGACGGAGCAATTTTCTCTTCACAAAAAATAGCAATCATAAGTGAGCAACAGCTCTTTGGAGAAAGGGTAAAATTACGTAGAAAAAAACATCAAAAAAATCTTGATCCTGAGGTAATTATTCGTCAGCTTGAAGATCTTCGGGAAGGGTCTCCTGTTGTGCATGAAGAACATGGCGTAGGAAGATATCTTGGATTAATAACTTTAGAGACGGGGGGTATAAAAGCTGAATTTCTCAACTTGGAATATGCTGAAGGGGATAAACTTTATGTTCCAGTTCATGCTTTAGGTCTTATTTCTAGATACACCGGAGCCTCAGTTGATAATGCGCCTTTACATCGACTTGGGAGCGATCAATGGAAAAAAGCTCGTAGTAAAGCAATAAAAAAAATTCGAGATATAGCAGCTGAATTACTTGATGTTTATGCTCGTAGAGCTGCTAGATTTGGGCATAATTTTCGCTGGCCTGAGAGTGAGTATCGTTCTTTTTCCTCTGAATTTCCATTTGAATTAACTGAGGATCAAGCTCAAACAATAGATGAAGTTTTGAAGGATTTGCAATCTAGGAGGCCAATGGATCGGGTTGTCTGTGGTGATGTAGGTTTTGGAAAAACAGAAGTAGCATTAAGGGCTTCCTTTGCAGTAGTGAATGGTGGAAAACAAGTTGCAGTTCTTGTGCCAACAACACTTCTTGCTCAACAACATGGTCAAACTTTTAAAGATCGTTTTAGTAATTGGCCAGTTCGAATCGAGGTACTTTCAAGATTTCAAACCAATAAAGAACTAGAAAAAATTATTGATGGTTTGAAAACTGGAAAAGTTGATATTGTTATTGGCACGCATAAACTTTTAAGATACGCAAAAGACTTTTCTAATATTGGTCTAGCAATCATAGATGAAGAACATCGTTTTGGAGTAAGACAAAAAGAATCTATAAAATCTTTACGGAGTGAAATTGATATACTTGCTCTTACTGCGACTCCAATCCCAAGAACTCTAAATATGGCTTTTGGAGGTATACGTGAGATGTCTTTAATTACTATGCCGCCTTCAAATAGACTTGCAATTAAGACATTTGTATCAGAATGGAACAGCGTTATGATAAGAGAAGCCTGTTTGCGAGAAATAAAAAGAGGAGGACAAGTCTATTTTATTCATAATAGAGTGTCCGATATAGAAAAAGTTAAATTGACCCTACAAGATTTAGTTCCTGAAGCAAGCATAAAAATTGGGCATGGGCAGATGCGAGAGCGTGAACTCGAGCAAGTCATGTTAGATTTTTATCATCGTCGCTTTAATCTACTTTTGTGCACGACTATTATAGAAAGCGGTATTGATATACCCACTGCTAATACCATAATTATAAATAGGTCAGATCGTTTTGGATTAGCTCAATTACACCAATTACGTGGCAGAGTTGGACGCTCTCATCATCAAGCATACGCTTACTTAATTAGTCCGCCCAAAAACCTAATGACTCCAGATGCTGTGAAGCGGCTTGAAGCGCTTGATTCCCTTGAAGAGCTTGGCTCTGGATTTACACTTGCAACTCATGATTTAGAAATTAGAGGAGCTGGAGAATTACTTGGTGAGACACAAAGCGGTCAAATACAAGAAATAGGTTTTGCTCTTTATACAGAGCTTTTAGAAAAAGCCGTTTTATCTTTGAAATCAAAAAAGGAACCTGATCTAGAAAAGCCTCTAAATTCTGGTGTTGATATTAATATGCATATACCTGCTTTACTTCCTGATGATTATGTTTTTGATGTCCATTTAAGGCTGATGCTGTATAAAAGAATCTCATCCACAAAGAATGATAATGAGCTACGGGAATTACAAGTTGAACTTATTGATAGATTTGGTCTTTTACCTCAAGAAACTAAGAATCTATTTAGGATTACATCTATCAAACACTTGGCTAGTAAATTAGGAATAGAAAGAATTAATACGTCTGAAAAAGGTGGTTTCTTAGTATTTAATGATGAAAATAATGTCAATCCTGTTACTCTTCTAAAATTGGTTCAAAGTAATGAGGATACTTTTAAATTAAAAGGATCACATAGTTTACAATTTAAAATAGACACCAAGAAAATAGAAGAACGCTTTAAAGTAGTTGAGAATCTTATGAAGGATTTGGCAGTTGAAAATAAGTTTTAAGAATATTTATTGAATGCTTAGAAGAAAATATATTTTAATAATCTTCTTTTTTTCCAGCATAGTGCATGGACAGAATTCTTTGTCTCAAGAAACGGAAGTACTAGCAAAAAATTACCGAACAGAAATCATAATTTTTTTACATAGAGATGTTAAATCAAAAAACAAAGAGATATTTGATTCTGTTGTACCACATCAAGAATTTCAAGTAGAAAATCAAACTTCAAATGAAGAAACACGAAATAAAATTATTACTAAAGAAGAAGAGATTGATGGGCGTGGCTTTACAAGTACCCTCTTAGAAGACTCAGAAAAAGAAAATGGCTTTGAAGCAGATGAAACAAAAAATTCCTCATTTAATATATTACAAAATGAATCAATCAGTAATCTATTTCTTATGGAAGACTTTAATGTAAGTGATCTTAAACAATATTTTGATGACTTAGAAAAAGCAATAATTTCAATCGAAAAAGTTAATCTTGGCGACGTTTATAAGGTGCGACATTCTGATGGTAAAATAATTAATCTCTATAAAAAAATAGACAATAAGAGAGCTTTAAATATTGAAAAAATTGGTTCCAACTTTTTAATTAAAATTGTGGATCAACCAAACCATTGTATTTTTGATGAATCAAAGCCAACCATGATTTCTCAAGATAACCTTGAACTTAAAAAAGAATTTGAGTATCTCTACAATTCAAATTTCTATGATCCACTTCTTCATTTTAGTTGGAATGAATCGATTTATTCAAATGAAGAAAAAAATGTTCGTCCATTATGTTCATTTGTTGCGTTACCGACAAATGTAAAAGGTAACCTAACACTTTATTTGAGCAGATATTTACATCTAGATATAAATATACAAATTAATGAACCATCAGAAAAAATATCAATAAAAGATTTAAGCGATAATCTTCAAGAATTAAAACCTATAACTCATTTTATTAAATATCAAATAAATGAGGATAGAATATTAAGAAATGAAGAATTACATTATTTTGATCATCCAAAGATTGGTGTTTTAGCCAAAGTTAGTCGCATTGAAAATGAAGCTTTGGAGGACTCAGAAATTATTGAATTAGTGGAAAATAATATGTTTGAGGTTTCTGAATTTGAGGACAATTTTGACTTGGAAGGCTTTGAAATTATTGATTTAGAGGAAAATACTGACTTTGAAAGCTTTGAGATAGTTCAAGGGGAAGGGTTGGAAATGATTGAATTAGATAATGTTTTGGAATCCTCCGAATTAATTGCAGGAGAAATAACTGAAGAATCTATGCCTCTTAGTTTTGAAGTAAATTATAATGAAAATGAAATATTAGATATACATATTAAATACAATCAAAATGTTTTTTCAAAAATAAGTGACCAGGAACCTGTGTCAAATATCAAATCTAGTGAGAATTCAATCATCATAAGTCAAAATGATTCATTAAATAGCTTTACAAAAGATCACCAAATTAAAGAGGCGCAATTAGAAGATTTGAGCTTAATTGAATCTAATGAAAATGATTTCAAAGAATTATTTTATCAAAACGATATAGACATTGACCAACTTGTTCCAATTATTGAAGAACTAAAAAATATTATTAACAAGTTCAAGAGTGAAATAAATGAAATTTCAGGAGAAGATTGATTTAATATTTGTTATATAAAATTAACGCTCTTAGT
>TARA_B100001057_G_scaffold501272_1_pt1 | contig 11448 bp, 9 predicted proteins | sample TARA_B100001057 | Tara Oceans TARA_B100001057 (sample SAMEA2621839) | marine metagenome | biome: marine biome (ENVO:00000447); feature: surface water layer (ENVO:00002042); material: "saline water (ENVO:00002010), including plankton (ENVO:xxxxxxxx)" | depth 5 m | reverse complement strand
ATCAGTCAAATTATAACAAAATAATATATAATGTATTTTGTTATATGTTTTTTATTGTTTTGTTATAATTTAATTTTAGTTTGTAATTCACAAAATGTTCCGTCTCAAGTCCATATTGCTTTTGCAGGTAAGAATAAATATGGAATAATAAACACAATGGCTATATCTTGGTCTACTGTAAATGATACTCAAACACATTTAGTTAAATATGGAACTAATCCATATAATTATTCTTTTATTGATATAGGATATTCAAAACAATATTATGAAACTTTTCATCATCACGTAATACTTTCGCCTCTTTTACAACCTAATACACGCTATTATTATATTGTCGGAGATGAAAATGATGGGTTTTCTGATGAATTTACTTTTATATCACCTACAACTGAACAAAATCCAGACCAATCTTCAACATTTTTGGTTTATGGCGATTTAGGTGTATGGTACAGTGATGATACAATGTCATATATAAACAAAGAAGTAGATACAGGAGAAATTGAGTTAATATTACATGCTGGTGATATTAGTTATGCAGATGATTCATTTTTACATATGGATTGTAAAATAAAATCGTGTTATGAGTCCACTTGGGATGTATATATGAATATTGCAGAAGAATGGGCAAGTAAAGTTCCATATATGACTGCTCCTGGAAATCATGAAGCAGATTGTCATGATACCGAATGTATGTATAATAAAAAAAAAGGAGAAAAATTATCAAATTTTACAGCATATAATAGTAGATTTCGTATGCCATCAGAAGAATGTGGTTCAAATGCATTAAATATGCATTATTCATTTAATTATAAAAATATTCATTTTATAGCTATTGATAGTGAAACAGGATATCCCAATGCTCCATTAGAACATAAATATTATTATCCGTGCGGTGGATTTCAAGAACAGTTAATATGGTTAGAAAATGATTTAATTACCGCTAATACGAATCGCGAAGAACAACCGTGGATATTTGTTTATGGACATAGGCCAATATATCAAGGAAATAATACAGATGTTAATTTACAAGCCGCTATGGAAGATTTATTTTATAAATATAAGGTTGATATTTATTTTGTAGGTCACGTTCACTCTTATGAACGAACATGGCCTACATATAAAGGTAAAGTATTATCTAAAGACCCAACTACTGCTTATATAAATCCGTTATCTACAATATATTTAATTCTTGGCGGAGCAGGTAATGATGAAATGAGTGATGCAAATATCCCTGAATTAAATAGAGTAAACGATCCTACAATATCTTTTCAATATAAAAATTGGTCAAATGGTGACTATGGCCCTTGGTCCGCTAGTGTTGATCTACACCATTTTGGTATAGGAAAAGTAAATGTAATAAATTCGACCACATTAATTTTTGATTATATCCAAACGTCTATCAATAAAGTATACGATTCTATTATAATAAAAAAAAATAACTAATTTTATAACAGTATTATCAAACATAGTTATGATTGATAATAAATTTTTGTATGTTTAAAGTTCCTTAATAAAATTATGTATAATGCGCATCCATTTATATCCACTATCAGTTTCGTCATTTATATCATATTTTGTATTATCATTTGCATCTATACGTAATACTTTTGGTTGATTTACCTTTTCTGCTCTTGTAATCCATTCATTGTGATAATCGTTACATTTTTGTAGATAATCTATTTTTATTCCTGATTCACCATCTCTACTCCTTTTACATATTCTTTCTAAGCATACATTAGGTGAAACATCTGCATAAATAATAGCATCTAAATTCATATCTTGTTTTCTAGTCTCGTAAAAGTATTCGTATATTTGATATTCAATATCTTCTATTTTATTATCATCTTTTAACATTTTTGCAAATACATTGTTGTCTGCTTCCAAAGAACGTTCACAAATAACATATTTACAATCAGGATTTTCACGAATAATTTGTGCAAGTTTTGCGGTTCTTGTAGCATATGCCATTACCTGAAATGAAAATGCATATTTTTCTGGATTTCCATAAAATTTTTCTAATATTGTTGTTCCATTAATGTCTTTAATAGTTTCCCAAACATCTACAGGTTCCCTTATAAAGAGAATACTATTATCTCCTTCCTTTAATAAAGAATTTATATAATTTTCAAGATTGTTTATAAGTGTGGTTTTACCTGCACCAATGTTACCTTCAATAGAAATGATTTTGGGAAACGACATGATATATATACTATAAATATATTGCTACTAAATATTGTCCGTATTATTTGTTTTTCACAATCAATTTTTAATGATTCAATATTACCAATTTTTTTAAAGCCTTGCATTTTGATTGCTTTGAATCCATTTCCAATTTATTCAAATAAAGCCACGGTTTATGAACACCAAAACTATTTTCATTGTATAATACTTCAGTTGAAAAGGATTTTGCTGTATTTATGTCAGGAATATTTAAATGTTCTCCATATTTTGTAAAAAATACATCTTCATTCATATCTGCAGGTCTTTTGTGTTTGTTCAATATTTCTAACATTTTACTCTTTTTTCGTAGAGAAAGTCCACCATTTCCAACCCAGTTCTCGTTGGGAGCTCCAACATAATCATATTGTAAAAAATTATTAATATCATCTTTGTGTTCTTCACAGATAACTGTATCGGTCTGAAATATTAAAAGGGTTTCGGTATTTATATATGAATAAAAATCCTTAGAAGTTAGTAGATTATTGTAGTCTTCTAGGGTCAGGTTCTCCACATTCAAATTATGTAAAGTTATTCTATGCTTATTTTTCTTAAGTGTCGTGTTTACAATCTTTTCTACAAATGATTTATTTTGAGTTCCATGTAATATAACAATATCCCAAGTTTCATCTAAATTAGAGGTAAAGTTGTCCAAAACAAACGATAGAGCTTTATGTTTTCTTGGTTCTACAATAATAGCAGTTCGCTTTTCTGAGAACCCTTCTACATTTGATAAGTATCTTTGCAAAAATAGTAATATAAGTAAAGATATTAGTAGAATCATCGCTCTAATTATGTATATTTTATGTTTCATTAGTATATAAATGTATTATATTTTAATCATAGTTCTCTTAGTGTTGTTATTATTTCTATATGTGAAACAAAATTACTTTCAAGTAAAAGAGAACCTAGAAGAAAAACCGAAGAAAATACCCAAAATTATAATACAAACTTGGAAAAATGAAAAGATACCTTCAAAGTATCTACCATTAATTGATAATGTAAAGAAACATAATCCCGATTATCAATATATTTTCTTTACAGACGAAGGAATAGATGAATTTTTGAAAACTAATTATTTAGAATACTATAAAACTTATAAAGAATTACCAATTAAGATACAAAAAATAGATTTCTTCAGATATATTGCGGTATATCATTATGGTGGTATTTATTTAGATCTTGATATGGATGGACTTAAAAATATGGACGAAATATTGCATCATAACGCAGTATTTCCTATAGATGAATATATAAATTCGTTCAATGGCCGTTTTCAAAGATACAAAAAGTTTTATAATAACGAACAATACTTTTTATTAGGACAGTATGCATTTGCAGCAGAACCAAAAAACCAGTTTATTAAATCATTAATAGATAATATACACAATAACATACATAAAATAATAAAAACTGTAAATCATAATCATGAAGATTACGTTTATACAACTACTGGACCAGATTATGTTTCCAAAATATATTTAGAATACGAAGACAAAGAGAACATACACATTTTAGATAACAAAAAAAGACAATATTTCGGTGATTTTGCACAACATAAATATTTTGGTTCTTGGAAAAAATCATAATAGTCGTCGCGAAAAATTATTAAAAGGTTTATACTTTAATAAATCTAACGTATGTGAAGTAGTTTTAAATTCATCTTTACCATATATATCTTGCAACATTAACCATTCAAATAACCCACCCGTATATAAAAAAACATAAGAGAACCCAAGAGAATATAGCTGATTGTATTTCTGAACAGCGGTTTCATCATTTGCATTTTTTCCATAAACTAATATTTGTTTCTTTTTAAATTCATATACATTTATTAAATCATTCATTAATTTTTCTTCTTCATAACAAGAAATAGTATTAGAAATAAGACAATTTTGTTCATTAATAGGAAGAGTATTTATAAGTATAAAACTTTCTGGATACTGAATTGCATACTGTATGTCTTCAAAAGAAGCTCTTTGTATAGATTTATTTTTGAAAAAGGAGAACATATTATGTATGTAGATACGTAAAATTATATATTGTTTTGGTAAACAAAATATAAAATTGATTAAAAATAACAAATATTTATAATAATAAATACTATCCATAATGGAATTATTACAAAGTAAGTTATCTAGCTCTGAATGGGAGACAATTGAAAAACCGGTATCAGATGAAGAAAAGAAAATTCTACAACTGATTATAAACGGTTATCATAATCAAGATATATGTGAGAATGAAAATAAGACATTTATTTCATATAGTAAAATCGAGCCAACAAATGAGATCGAATATTTTATTTTCAAAAAATACTTTGAAAAGGATATACAAACTGCAGTAGACAAATATGGCATAGGAACACCAATGGTAAATATTAATGTCATGAGTATGGTAGAAGGTAAGATATTGCGATCATTAAAAAGTGGGGATTCGATACGATTACAAACTTCAGAAAACGCAATAAAAACAAATAAAAATATAATAGTTGAGTATATTTTAATTTATCAATTTACAAATCTTTTAAAATATCTTTACAAAAAGAAGGATAAATACGTATTATACTTATATAATCTAATTCAAATTAAAAAAACAAACATTAAAAATATCAATATATTTGTATTAAAATATATCAATAAAATTATTGATCATTGTAATACAAATACGCCTATAAAAAGTATTGTTTATAAAGCAGTAGATTTGATTGAAAAGAATAAAATAATTCATACATATGCCGATAGAGAATTATATTCCCATCAGAAAAAGTTATTCAAGTTGTTCAAAACAAGAAAAGATACCGAAGAAGCATTGGAAAATATAAGCGAAGAAATATCACGCGAAGGCGATGGAGAAAAAATGTTAGAATTAGAAAAGAAGCAACAGGAATATTATTCAAAATTGAATCCCATGCTAATATTGTATACTGCGCCAACAGGAACAGGAAAAACATTGTCGCCTATAGGGTTGTCAGAAAATTATCGTATAATATTTGTATGTGTTGCAAGACATATTGGTATGGCGTTAGCAAAAGCAGCTATCAGTGCTAATAAAAAAATAGCATTTGCATTTGGTTGTAAAACAGCTGATGACATTAGGTTACATTACTATTCTGCTGTGGAATATACAAAAAATTATAAGTCCGGTGGTATATTTAAAGTGGACAATAGTGTAGGAACTAACGTTGAAATTATTATATGCGATGTTCAATCTTACTTGACAAGTATGTATTATATGTTGGCTTTTAATAAAGAAGAAAATATTATCACTTATTGGGACGAACCTACTATTACAATGGATTATGAAGAACATGAATTGCATGATGTTATTAAAGAGAATTGGAAACAGAATCAAATATCAAAGATGATTCTGTCTTGTGCAACTTTGCCTAATAGACAAGAAATGGCACCAGTTTATATGGATTTTAAAGACAAATTTGAAAATGCAGAATTGCATACAATTACAAGTTACGATTGTAAAAAGTCGATTCCAATATTGGATAAAAATGGATACTGTGTGTTGCCTCATTATTTGCATAGCAACTACAAAGATATGATGGTAGGAGTAGATTATTGTATGAGTAATAAGACATTGTTGCGATATTTTGATTTAAATGAAATTGTTAGTTTCATAAAATATATGGAAAAGAAACTATCAGAATCATATATAAATACTTATTTTCAGAGCATATCCAACATTACGATGAACAATATAAAAGAATTTTATTTGGACATGTTGTTAAATATCAAAGAAGACGAATACGATAGTATATATCAATATTTTCATTCCTCCAAAAGGAATAAATTTCAAAATGATCAATTAATAAGATCACAAAGTTTGAATACAGATGTAAAAAAAGGAGGAGGAGAACTTAAAAGAACAGTAAGTGTATTTGACACGCCAAAAAAGAAGGAAACAACTGCAACCGGAGGTATCTTGGCTACTACAAGTGATGCATACACGTTTACAGATGGCCCAACAATCTATTTGACAGATGATATTGACAAAGTTGGGCAATTTTATATTCAACAAACAAAAATCGAAACAAGTGTATTTACAAACATAATGAATAAAATAAAGGTAAACAAGGAAAATTTGGATAAAATAGATAAAATAGAAAGCGAATTGAACTCGATTGATACAAAGAATGCTGGGGAAGGTAATAAAGTAGAATATTCTAAAAAAAGTGAAACAGGCAAGTTGTCAAACGAATCAAGTAAACTTGTAGAAGAAATGAATAAATTAAGAAAGAAACTACTTTTGGTAACATTGGATCCTATGTATAGCCCTAATACAAAACCACATCAAAATATTTGGGCACCAAACGGAGAAATCGTAGAAAATGCATTTGTTGCCGATTTGGGAGAAGAAAATACAAAGACACTGATGAGTTTGAACATAGAAAATAATTACAAGGTGTTATTATTGTTGGGAATTGGGACATTTAAGTATCATAAAAATGTAAAATATATGGAAATGATGAAAGAGTTAGCAGATAAGCAAAAGTTATTTATGATTATAGCATCCACTGATTATATTTATGGAACGAATTATCAGTTCTGTCATGGATTTATTGGAAAGGATTTGGAGAAGACTACCCAACAAAAGTTATTACAAGCAATGGGACGTATCGGAAGAAATAGTATTCAGCAAGATTATACTATCCGATTTCGTAACAATGATATGATATATAGGTTGTTTACAAAGCAGGAACATAATATGGAGGCAATAAATATTTGTAAATTATTTAATAGTAATTAATTAGATATGTGTAAAATATTCAATAGTATTTTTTAATCCAACTTCTAAAGATGTAGTAGGTTTCCAATCTAAAATAGTGTTTGCAAGGATTAAGTCAGGTTTTCTTTTCGTAGGGTCATCTTGTGGTAAATCTTGGAATCCAATTTTTGATTTGGAATTAGGAAGTAACTGTAAAATAACATTGGATAATTCTAATATACTCATTTCATAATCATTTCCAATATTGATAGGACCAATCGATTTTGTATTGTTCATTAATCGAACTAATCCATCTACAGTGTCATCAATATAACAAAAACTGCGCGTTTGATTTCCACTTCCATATATAGTTATTTTTTCATTGTTCAAACATTGATTAATAATGTTGCTAACAACACGTCCATCATTTTTGTCCATTTTAGGTCCATATGTATTAAATATTCTTGCAATTCGAACATCCAGATTATGAAAACGGTTATAATCACTTAATAATGTTTCGGAAATACGCTTTCCTTCATCATAACAAGAACGAATACCAATCGGATTTACATTTCCCCAATAATATTCATTTTGAGGTGACATTTGTGGATCTCCATAAATTTCAGAAGTAGAAGTTAATAAAATTCGTGCTTTATTCTTCATAGCCAGTTCACACATATTTTTAGTTCCTATATAATTTGTATCTAATGTATGTATAGGGTTTTTTTGATAAGCTTTTGGTGACGCAGGACAAGCTAAGTGATAAATCATATCTATAACTAATGAAATAGGGTTAATAACATCGTGAAAAATAAATTCAAAATTAGTATTATGTTTTAAATGTTCAATATTTTTCATAGAACCAGTATAATGATTATCCAAACAAATTACATACATACCGTCGTTTAATAACTTCTCACACAAATGAGAACCTATAAAACCAGACCCTCCGGTAACCAAAACTCTTTTCATTTATATCAGTATTATAAATGAAAATATTAAGTGTTTTTTTTATAAAATATTTATAGTCCAGTCTTATAATTAACAACGTAAGGATTTTCTTGTAATTGTTCGGCAAAGTTAATAGTATTTCGTTCTGCATTAACATTGGTTGGTAATGTATTATGATTTCCTGCAACTCTTCCCATATTAGATACATCAGGAGAATGATAAGGCATATTACCAACAACATCTCTATTTATTTTTAATGTATTATCTCTAGTTTTTTCACGCATATTAACATCGCCGTTTAATAAAGACATGTTACCTTTGGTTAATCTACCATTAATAGTGCTGGATTTGATGTCGTTATTTCGTTGATTATCAATAGACTCATATGATTGAAGTTCTCTATTTCCGTCGGTAGCACCAACACCACCAGTATAATAGAAATCACCAGTTTCGTTTCTTGTAGTATGAGCTACTTGATGGTCAGTAACCATATAAGCACCGCCATTTTGGTTGGCATTAATATTCATATGGTTCTTGGAGTTTTCAGTAGTTTCACGAATTGTTGTGGGAACTCTATCAGAAGGGTTAAATATATATGAATTAGGGACTTTTGCCCCAGCATTTTGGTAAGGACGAAGAGAACCTACAACATTTTCCTTTCTTGAAGGACGTAAAACATCCAAAAGAGGAGCAATTGCTGCATTTAAACCTCCACTTACCATACCAAAATAAGTATCTTGTTTATTGTGAGAACGGTTATTGGGATATGCCTTTTTAGATTTAATACCATAATCAGCATTAGTTGCAGGATTACGTGCATTAGCATTGGCAACACCTATAGGAACAGGTCCTAATTGTTGATTATGAGATGGCATGTATTCACCAGGAATATAACTGGCATTTTGTTCAGCACTTGCAATACCTGTATAAGAAGTTGTTGTTTCAGGTCGGGTAACGTGTCTATCAATAGGAATAGAATGTAAAGCAGGTCCCTTTTCAAGACCAGTAGTAGTCATATATCTGTCTTCTGACATTTCAAAATCTCTGTCAGGTCTATGTTTTTCCATATTTCCCATATTTTCAACAGTAGGTACATTTTGTGTAATACCATTAGCAGGACCTTCGTGTCCAACTAAAGATACACCACCGGCTCTAGGGTTAGTTAAAACTCTCATTTGGTCAACATCCTTAGGCATCCAACTTTCTCTTTCCATCATACCAGAATTAAAACCTTGCGAACCTTCTGTAGTATAACCTAAACCTAATCCAGGAGCAACACGTTCTTCTTCGAAAGGTTTTACATTAGCCATTTTCATACTGGGATTAATACGAGATTGCATAAAATTATTTTGGTTGGGTGTTCCGTGTGCCCAGTGGACATTTTCGTCGGGTTTAAATAAAGGGGATTGTTCTTTTTTAATATTAATTTGTGAACCACTGCCTGTATAACTATCCAAAATACCTTCATTTGTGTTGGCAAGTGCTTTGACAGTTCTTAAATTACTTCCAAAATAAGGAACCATATTATTATGTTGGAAGTAATTACTAGCAACCTTTTCACCAGTTAATGAATAAAAGTTAGGTTGTTCTGATCCGTCAGAAGGAGTTTGATTTTGTTTAGAGTGGAAATATTTATCTGTATAAACACCTTGACTATCAAATTTGTTTAAACGAGATAAAGCTGCAGTTCTTTCGTTTTCCTCTAATCCTTCAACTTGTTCTTCAGAATAATTCATATCAGGAACATCAGTATTAGGTAATTTATTAGTAAAGGATTCATTTACGTTGTCGTCTTTTTTTTGATTAGAAACAACATATAATAATCCTAATGCAACACCTGGTATCGCTAATTCCATTTATATAATATAATATTATAATAACATATTATAAATTTGTGGTTTTAATGAAATTTGGAACTAATACATTCTTTTTCATTTCCAGCAACACAATAACTAGGTCCAGTTAAGTAGTAATTATTTGTGCTTCCAACAACGGGTATTTTGGGTGTATGATTATCTTTTTCTAAAAGACGGGTTTGGATATTATGGTCAAAATTTCTTTCTAAATCATTTTGAGGATTGACATAAGGTGTTTCCCATCTATTTCTTTCTAAATCTCTGTAACCCCATGCAGGATGAGAAGATCTACTTTCTTCTGTAATAGGTGTTTGATTTCTATAAGAATTAGAAGAAGAACCGGTAGCGTGTTGTTTGTAATCATTTCCGTTAATTAAATCTCTATTCGCAGTTCTTGTTAACCCTTGTAAATCACTTTCTAAATTAACAGTGTTAGTATGTAAATTAGCACCCCAACTTTGTAAGCGTAAATGGGGGTCTTCCATAAAAGGTAAGTCCATACCTTGTCCGGGTGTGTTTAGAAAATATCTACCTTGGAAACTGCTTTCTTCGGCTTGTTTTTTTATTCTGCTTGGGTCATCGTGAAATCTGGTAAACGACATAAGTTATATTATAAAAATATAATATTTGTTTCCTAAAAATATAAAAACCTATTGTTATTTAATTTTATAATGGGAGAACTTCCTAAAATATGTTTAAATATGATTGTAAAAAATGAAAGTAAGATAATAACTAGATTATTAGATTCAGTTTTAAAAATAATAGACTATTACGTTATTGTTGATACAGGTAGCACTGACAATACAGTAGAAGTGATTTCTAATTTTTTCAAAGATACACAAATCAAAGGGAAAATATTAACAAAGAAGTTTGAGAATTTTGAAAAAACAAGAAGTTATGCTTTGAAAAAATGTTTAACCGAACCAAATTCAGATTTTATATTGTTATTAGATGCAGATATGAAATTAGAATTTGGAGAAAACTTTGATCCAGTGAATTTAAAAAAACTATTAATATTCGATGCATACCATTTTTTACAAGGGAATGAAACTCTAATGTATAAAAATATACGATTGGTTAGGAATTCTTTACACTTTTTTTATAAAGGGGTTACACACGAATATGTAACATCACATAGTAAATTTACAAAAGGAACAATTGATAAAGAACTATTATTTATTAATGATATTGGTGATGGCGGTTCAAAGGATGATAAGTATACGAGAGACATTGAGTTATTAGAAAAGTCATTAGTGAATGACCCTAACAATAGTCGAGATAAGTTTTATTTGGCAAATAGTTATAAAGATAACAAGCAATATGAAAAAGCAATAAAGTGTTATGATAAATGTATTGCAGGTAATGGTTGGGATCAGGAAATATGGTGTAGCAAATATTATAAGGGCAAATGTTATAAGGAATTAGGACGTTATGGAGAAGCACTAGAGAGTTGGTTATTAGCAGTGCAATATATGCCAAAACGGTTAGAGCCTTTGTATGAAATAATAACGCATTATCGAAATTCAGGAAATTATTTATTAGCCTATCATTTTTATAAAATAGCGTTGGAACATAAAAATAGAATAGAAAATGAGAATGACGAGTTATTTTTGGTAAAAGACGTTTATAACTATAAATTAGATTATGAAATTACGATAGTCGCATATTATTTGGGTTTAGATAAGTTTTCAATCAATAATGTTTGTAT
>TARA_B100001057_G_scaffold497983_1_pt1 | contig 11453 bp, 10 predicted proteins | sample TARA_B100001057 | Tara Oceans TARA_B100001057 (sample SAMEA2621839) | marine metagenome | biome: marine biome (ENVO:00000447); feature: surface water layer (ENVO:00002042); material: "saline water (ENVO:00002010), including plankton (ENVO:xxxxxxxx)" | depth 5 m | reverse complement strand
GGTTCGGAAGGTTTTATTGGCGGTTATGTAGTTAAAGAACTACTTAATAGAGGTTATTTTGTATACGGTATAGATAATTTATCAAAATACGGATCAATTATAAGAAATCACTCTAATGATAAAAACTTTGAATTCGTGGAAGGGGATGTAAAAGACAAAAAGCTACTAAAAGAAATCATGTATGAATGTGACTACTTAATTGCCGGAGCAGCGATGATTGGTGGAATCTCTTATTTTCATGAGTTTGAGTACGACTTGCTTTCTGAAAATGAACAAATTATATCTGCAACAACAGACACTGCCATAGAAGCTTATAAAGATAAAAATAAATTAAAAAGAACAGTGTTTCTTAGCTCTTCAATGGTTTTTGAGTCAACAAATGTTTACCCAACAAAAGAATCTGATTTAAAAGTAATCCCACCTCCGTTTAGTTCTTACGGATTTCAAAAACTTGCAGTTGAATATTTTGCCAAAGCTGCACATTCACAATATGGCCTAGAATATTCAATTGCGAGACCATTCAATGCAGTTGGAATTGGCGAAGTAAAAACAGAAACAAACAAAGAGCTTTCAAAAAATTCACAAAATCTAGCTTTAAGTCATGTGGTACCTGACTTGATCTTAAAATGTCTTGATTACAAAGATGAGCTAGAGATATTAGGTGAAGGCAATCAAGTAAGACACTATACGTATGGAGAAGATTTAGCTAAGGGGATTTGTACTTTGATGACTCATGAAAGTGCTAAAAACGACGATTTTAATCTCTCTACATCACAGTCAACAACTGTTTTGGAGTTGGTTGATGTGATATTTAACAAAATAAATCCTGGTAAAAAGTTAAAAATAAAAAATCTTGAACCCTTCACTTATGATGTTCAAAAAAGAATACCATCAACGGAAAAAGCAAAAGAGCTACTCGGGTTTGAAGCTACTACTTCATTATCAGATATGCTAGATATTGTTATACCTTGGGTAAAAGAAGCAAAAGAAAATAATTTATATTAATCTTTAATCTATATTATTTAATTTATGGATAAAAAGACTTACATTGAGACACCAGTTCTTTTTTTAACATTTAATAAAAAAGACACTACACCTAGAGTATTAAATAAAATATTAAAATGTAATCCAAAAAAATTAATAATTACATCTGACGGACCAAGAACAAAAGAAGATGAGGACAGTATTTATTTTTTGAGAAATTTTATTGATAAAAAATCTGAATTTTTTGAAATAGAGAAACAATTTAATGAAGAAAATCTTGGATTAAAACAGATGGTTTCTAGTTCAATAACTAAATATATAAATAAATACAAAAGACTGATAATTGTTGAAGATGACGTTCTCCCATCAACAAAATTTTTTAAATTTTGTGATAATATGCTGGATATTTATCAAAACGAACAAAAGATAAATTTAATTTCAGGCTTTAATTACCTAGGAGTATATTTAAATCAAAATTCTCATCAATTTTCAAGATTTACAGATATTTGGGGTTGGGCTACTTGGGATGATAGATGGAACAACAAACAAGCACTGACAGCAGAAAGTTTGAGTGAAATTAAATCAAAAGAAAATATATTTCAAAGTGAAGAAGAAAAAAAATATTTTGTTTCTAATTTTGAAAAAGTAATAAATCATGATTTAGATAGTTGGGCATTTGAATTAGTATTTTCTAATTTTTATGATTCCAAACTTTCAGTATTACCAAATTTTAATTTAACTAAAAATATCGGTTTAGGAAATAAGAATTCAACACACACTAAAAATAAATTTAAATACTTTATTCAAACATTAAATATAAGGCTTAGCATTTTCCAAAAAACCGATTTAGACTCTCAGCAAATTTATGTTGATAATAAATTTAATCAAAAGTATTTAAATAGGGTAATTTTTAAAAATACTAAATACAATTCTTTTGTATATAAAATTCTTAAATTGTTTAGAAAAACCTAAATCTAAATAATTTTTTTAAATACACGATAAGAAATATATTTTATCTGTTTCTTAATTCTTAAAAACTTAATCAATTTATTTCTTTTTTTTATAAAAGAAAAATTTAATTCTTTAATATCTTTTATATATTCATTCTGATTAGATGTCTGATTTTTATTTCTGGAATTTAGAATCATTGATTTCCAATATTTAAAATCAGCTAATTCTAAAGATAGTGAATCATTTTTATCTATATCTGTACTTATTTGCTTGTAATTTTTTACAAATATTATTGGCAGGGTTTTAAAACTTGAAAATACGGTGTGATCTTTCGTTATTGGGATACTGTTCGAATAAAGTGCTTCCCAGATCCTATGTGTATCAATACCATTTCCCCAGGGACTCAAAATAAATTTGTGTTCATTTAAATTATTAATAAATTTTTCTTTATTTTCTTTATTTATGTCAAAAATCACTTTTTTATTTTTCTTAGAATACTTCATCGCAAAATGTCGATGAAGAAACCGAGTGTTAATGTTAAAGTTTGAATATATTGAGTTTGCTTTTTCATTATTTTGTTTAAATATAAATTTTTGAAAATCATATTCAACGGGGTAAATTGATATAAAGTCATTATTTATACCTAATGGAATTGGGTGTAGGTTCTCATTTTTAAAATTTACATTAGTTGAGAACCATCTTGTTATACATTTAGGTTTTTTTGAAAAAAACCTTCGATTGATGCTTATATCAGATTGAGCAGATATTAATGTCAAATTTTCCAAATTAGATGAATTTAATATTGAAAATAAACTGTTTAACAATTCAACATGGCAAAAAATTATATCATTGTTTTTAATTTTTAAATTATTTTTCACAAACCATATAAATACTGAACTTTCAAATTCATTTTTTTGAATAATTGAGCTTTCAGATTTAAATTTCTCTATATAGTCTTTTTCACTTACAACAGCTGAAAATACAAAATCGGCAAGGCTTACATATTTTGAAGTATTTATTATTTCAATATTAGATCTCACTTAATTAAGCTCTGTTTCAAATAAATAAATTTAAAATTTTTAATTAGAATAAATTTTAATTTTGGTTTCATGTCTTTTACTTACGGTGAGTTAATAACAATATTAATCAATTAAATTTATTTTTTAGTGAATTTGAAATTAGAACAGTTAAAGGAATCATAGAAAACACTACACTTACCGCCCTTTCAATTACCAGTATTGAAATTAAGCTATTTAAATTAAGTCCTAATATATCAGTAGAAATTAAAATAATCGCTTCTTTAATACCTATTGAAGCAGGTGTAATACTTACAAGTGATGAAAATATTGATAGAGAATTAAAGTAAAAAATTTCAAAAAATGGTGTTCTTTCAAATAAAAAGTTAAAAATTATCGCCAATTCTGCAGCAAAAAGAAAGTAATTTAGCATAGTTATAAAAATTAATAAAAACTGCATTTTTGGATTAGAACTTATAATATTCCACTCCTTTTTAGTTCTATTCACCCATATATAGAAGGCATTTTTAGATACAGTTTGTACTTTGTATTTCTTTTGCAAAATATATATTGAACAAAATAGTATTAAAAATAAAAAAATTAAAGAAGCAAGAAATAGAAAAGAGTTAGTTTTATTAATCATTATCAACGAAATTATTCCAAAAAAAGAACTTAATAAAGTTGTTACAAATACAAAATAAAAAAACAAGGAAGTTATAGAAGGTGATTTTAAAGCGTGAACTTTATTTAAGTATAAAAGTCTAAAATTTGCACCAGATCTTGCTGGGAGGTAAAAATTACCTAAAAATGTTACAGATGAAATATAAAGAGCTTCAAAAAAATTTAAATTAACATTAAATACTTTCAATAATTGATGGTTAAAAATCGAATTTAATAAAAGTGTTAGAGTTTTTAATGTAACAACTATCAAAACAGTAAAAATATTTATTCTTAAAAGATCCTTATAACTATTTGGGTTATTAAATATATAAAAAGATATAAATATTAAAGCAAAAAGCGAAACAACTAGAGTTAACTTATCTTTGTTCATAATTTTTAACTAAATAGTAAGAAAAAATTGAAAAATAAATTATAACTAATAAAAATTTTGAAATATTAATCATTTCCAGTTCTAGCGTATAGTCTATGAAGTCATTATTATTTATCGGTAGCCCAAGGTTTTCAAGAGTAATGACAATGTTTTCTTTACCAAAAGTATTAAATAGAATTTTAAATATAGCTGCTCCAAGAAAGCTAGTTGTAAATATTTTTAAATAACTATCAAGAATTATAAAAGACTGTACGACACCAGAAAGGTATATTGGTTGCGAATATTTCAGTGTTCTTCCGAATGAATTTGTAATTTCAATAGTAGAGAGCTGAGTCATAGGAGTTGTTTCAAAAAACAAGACAGAAATTGAAGCAAATAGTGAGAAGCCAATTAAATAAAATTTTAAAAAGTTGTTATTTTTTTTATTTTGGTATCCATAAATTATTAATAATGACAACGGTAAAAGACAGTATAAATATCTAAATCCATATGATGACGCAGTAGATTTCCACAAAAGAACAATTGCAAACACCTGACTATAACAAAGCACTAAAACAAATTTTATTCTAAAGCTTAAGAATTTCTTATCAAAAAAAATTAAAAGCAAAAAAACTACACTTAAAAAGATTGCCGGTGAAAACCAAAATATCCCAAACTCCTGAGAGAAAAATATTTTAAAAATGTTAATTAAGTTACCATATAAAAAACTAGTTATGCCTGAGCTACTATTTATAAAATTATTTATTTGATTACTAGTTTGATAAACAAATTCTGGATTAAAAGTAGTTTTTCCATAAAGTTTATTAGTATGCCAAAAAAATAAAAAAATACTGCTGAAATATGCAAGTATAAAATAATAGTTTTTAATTAAAGTATTTTTGGCATACATTGATTTATTTGAAAAGTTTTTACATATTATCGGTATAAAAAATAAAAAATAGTTCACCCACCTAACCGATATTCCTAAAAACAATGATATTGGAATTAATAAAGCTATAAAATTGCTTTCTTTATTATTGTAAAAATATACGCATAAATAAATCAGCAAAGTTGTCGAAAACACTTCATAAACGTGTGACATACTAAATCTTTCAAATGCAAAATAAGAGACACCTGAGCCAAAATATATCAATAGAATTTGAAACACGTTTATTTTATAATTTAAAATATCAAAGGCTTTCTTAGTCAGAAACACAGACCCGAAAAAATATGTTATCGAAGATAGTGAGTAAAATAAAATTCGAAAATTAAGTATTTTACTAGACTTGCTACTTGTGTTTTCTAGAATGTTGTCTATGAGATTTCCTAAAAATGTAAATGGTGCACTAAAAATACCAGAACCAATAAAACCGGTAGGAGCAATTTTTCCATTAAATGAAAATCTTTTATCTTCATTACCTTTTAGTTGATTTGAATAGTTCAAATCTCTGTCAAGAGCTATTGTTTCTGAGTGCATATAATAATCATGGTCATCACCACAGCAGTTCACTGATGTTTCAAATCTAAAATCAGTTTTAAAAAACAATAGAAAAGTAAAAAGTAAAAATACTGTATAAAAAATTTTTTTATTAATTTTCATTGATAAAGTTAGTAAGTTTAATTTTGTACTCTATTTTTTGCGAAACAAAAACTAAGGAGATAGTTAAAACTAAAAAAATTAAAGAAACTAAAAACCATGTTGCTTGAGACGCTACATAATCAAAATATCTTATGTTTAAAAATTTAATTATTGAGTATATAAAAGTTATAAATGAAACAGCACCCAATATATCTAAAATAGCTGACATTTGAAGTTGAGAATATTTCATTTTCAATTTTATTTTTGAAAATAAAGTTTTAAAAGTAAAATAGACTAATTTAAACAGCATTGTAAATGCTTTTAGATTACTTTTTTCATCCCTGTAGGTGACGGTATTTTTCATTTGTCCTATTAATAAGTCTCGCTCAATTGATAAATTTGAGAAATATACAGATAAGTAAAATGGATACCCATATCTAAAAAAAAGTTTTGGCATATTAAGATGTTTAGCTGCTTTAGTCGAAATTGAGAACAATCCGTTTAGCGGATCGTTTAACTTCCAATTTGAAGTTGATAACTTTAGAAGTAATGAGGCAAATGCATTACCAACATATCTGATTAATGGGATATCACCCTCAATCCCATTTTCCCAAAATCTATCGCATTTTAAGAAGTCAATATTTTTATTTTTTGATATTTCTTTAAGTTTTAGAATATCTTCTAAATTAAATTGATTATCACCATCAACTTTTATGATGTAACCGGGGTGTTCGTCTTCTATTGACTTAATAGCAGTCAAAAAAGACTTGCCAGCACCAAAATTTTTTGCATTTTTTATTAGCTTTATTTTATTGTGTTTATCACACAAGGCCTCTACTAGTGGAGACGTATTATCAGAACTTTTGTCATCAACTACAATAATTTTATCAAAGTACTCTATAAGTTCTAAAATGGTTTTTTCTATATACTTTTCTTCATTGTATGCGAGAACTACTAATGTAAACACCTTTTTATGATATCAAGAATTATTAGAAATTTTGTATAAATTTTACATAACAAAAATTTTAAGAATTATGTAAAGTTAAAAATTTTGTAAAAATGTTACAAAATTAATGTAAGTTAACCTGTGAAGCAAATTCATGTGATTTTTTTAAAATTTCCAAATGTTCATTGTCAATATTTGAATCTATTATGTTTGAAATGAATGCATTAAATTGAATTTGAGCTGTTTCTGGATGATTTGAAAATGACAGTGTTGATAAATTTGACTTTTCACTAACTAAATTTGAACTTGAAAATTTTACTTTTCCTGCCTTATAAATGTCTATCTTTTTTTTGATTAAATCAATTTGATAAAGTTCATTACAGGTAAGGATATTCCATTTTCTAATCTTTAACTGAGATTGCCTAGATGAAGAAATAAAAATATTTACCTTATTATGATTTAAAAGCAATTCAGAACTTTCAATGACTCTATTTTTAGACGAAGTTAATTTTCCAGAAATATTTAAATTTAAATCTTTAAAAAGGTAAAACAATACAGAAATATCATGAAGAACTAAATCGTGTATAACATTCTCTAACTTTCTTTCTTTGCCAACTTGTTGAGAATGTCTGAACGTATGAATTGATATTATGTCTTTGAGGTTTAACTTCTTAATATGTTCAAATATTGGGTTATATATTTCAATTAGGCCGGCTCGAAGAATAGTATTGTTAACTCTTGAAATATTGACTAATTCAATAACCTCATCTATTTTTGTTGATACTGGTTTTTCAATTAATACCGGTATATTTAAATCAAGTATTTTTTTTGCTAAATCATAGTGTGATGCAGTTGTAGAAGAAATCACCACTCCATCAATTTTTTCAGTATCAAAATTAATTTGGCTAAATTTTTTATAGCGTTTTACTTTATTTTCAGCAGATAAATTGTCATTAAAAGAACTGTCTAAAATTCCAACCAATGAAACATTTTTTGTATTTTCAATTATTCTTTTGTGAACTTTACCCATATTTCCAAGCCCAATTAAAAGTATATTTATATTCTTCACCGAAAGTTCCTTAATGCAGTTGAGATATATTCTAGTTCGTCATCATTTGGAAAAGAATATAATGGCAATGAAAGCACTTGCTTAGATGCAACTTCTGTATTTTTAAGCTTTATTTTTTTACTTTTATTAGAAATAACTTTTTGAAGATGGATTGGAGTTTTGTAGTAAACAGCGTTACCTATGTTTTTTGCACTTAAGTAACTCATTAATTTACTTCTAACTTTTACAGGTACACTTATTGTAAAATAATTTAAAACTATTTTATTATTATTTTTCTGAGGAAGATTAATCCATTCAACATCTTTTAAATTTTCCATATAATATTTGTAAAATCTATTTCTTGAGTCACGAATTTTTGAAAAAATATCTAACTTTTCGTTAAGAATAAATGCATTAATTGAGTCTAACCTTGAATTGCCTCCAACAATCTCATGTTCATAGCTTTTACTTTGGCCGTGGTTTTTTAACATTTTAATTTTTTTATATATTTGGAAATTATTAGTTGTGACACAGCCTCCATCTCCAATCCCACCTAAGGTTTTACTTGGAAAAAAAGAAAAAGCTCCAATGTCTCCAATAGATCCCAAATAATTATTTTTTTCATCCTGACTTCCAAATGCCTGAGCAACATCTTCAACTAACTTTATGTTTTTTTCTAAACAAATTTTTTTTATTTCATTTATTTGTGCGTCATTTCCAAATAAATGAACAGGTATTGCTGCTTTTATTTTGGAAGTAGCTTTACTAATGAAGTCATCTAAATCAATAGTATAATTTTTGAGATTAATATCAACAAAAACAGGAATTGCATTGAGTTGTAATATACACTCTACAGTTGAAAAGAAGGTGAAAGAGGGAACAAGTACTCGGTCTCCTTTTTTTATTCCTAAAGCAATTAATGAAAGAATTAATGCGTCAGTTCCAGAATTAAGAGATACACAATATTTTGCTCCAATAATATCTTTAAATTTTTTTTCAAAATTATCCACACTTTCTCCACCGACATACACACCACCTCTCAACTGTTTACTAAGCTTTTGTTCAAAATTTGGAATATGTTCTAATTCTCTAGATGGATTTGCTAGTGGAATGTTTATCATTGATTTAAATATACATTTATTTTCAAATTATTTTTAGCCAATAATTGAAATTAATTAAGTACAATTAAATAATGGCACACAGCGAAGTATATATTCACGAAAGTTCAGTTGTTTCACCTAATTCTCTGATTGGTAATAATACAAAAATATGGCATTTTTCACATATACGTGAAAATGTAACAATAGGTAAAAATGTCATAATTGGACAAAATGTTTACATTGATGAAGGCGTCAAAATTGGTAACAATGTTAAAATTCAAAACAATGTATCAATTTATAAGGGTGTAATAATCGGAAATAATGTATTTATTGGTCCAAGTGTCGTATTTACCAATGATTTATATCCAAAAGTTGAAGAATGGGACGAAAGTTTAATTGTCAAAACTAAAATAAAAGACAATGTTTCATTGGGTGCTAATTCAACCATAATTGCCGGAGTTGAAATTGGTGAGTATACATTGATTGGCGCAGGAAGTGTTGTAACTAAAAATATAACTAATTATTCAATAGCATTTGGAAATCCTGCAAAAGTAAAATCAACAAATTATAGAAAAGAATAGATTTTTTGATTTATTTTATTATTGGAACTAAAGCTCAATTTATCAAATGCATACCTGTAATAAACGAATTTATTTTGAATGATATAAAAATAACCATTTATGATTTAAAACAACATAGTAAAATTACATCAAACTTAAGAGATAAAATTCTTCATGGTTTTACATATATTGAATTTTCAAATAATAAAAAAAATCTAGGTACTTATTTTGGTTTAATTAAGTGGTTTTTTCGTAATTTACTAAAAATTATTTTAATAAGGCAAAAAAAAATAAAATCTCAATATTGTTTTGTACATGGTGACACTCTTTCAACTCTTTTAGGTAGCTTTTTAGTTAAAGCAAACAAAGGTAAATTGATATTACTTGAAGCAGGACACCCAGTACCAGGAATTTTCAAGCATTTTCCAGAATCAGTAATTAGATATATTTGTGCAAAATTATCAGATATCTTGATTGCAAATGGAGCAAGCCAATTAAATCAGCTAAAGAAATGGAATGTAAAAGGAGAAATAATTGAAATATCTGCCAATACAATTTATGACAGTGTTTCAAAAGTAAAAATAGACTCGAATAATTCGAATGATGTAATCGTCTCTATTCATAGAACAGAAAATATTAATAGTAAAAATAGAATGAAATTACTTGTGAATTCATTAATTAAAATCTCAAACGAATTTCATATAACTTGGTATCTACATATTCCAACAAAGAATAAGCTTAAGTCTTTTAAATTATTGAATCAATTAGAAGAAAACAAAATTAGTACTGATGATCTCCAACCATATGATTTGTTTATAAACAAACTTAAAAATGCCAAATTTATTATTACAGATGGCGGAGGAGTTGTTGAAGAATGTTCAATATTAGGTGTTCCTACATTGGTTTGGAGAAATGAACATTTAGATCAAAATCACATATTTGAAAACAGCAACAATCTATATTTATGCAATTATGATGATGAAAATATTAAATATTTTTTTAAAAATTATAAAAATTTTGCATCTAATTTCAAAAAAAATAATGAGAATCCATCAAAGCAAATTGTCGACGTTTTAAGCACAAAATTTTTATAAATTTCTTTATAAAGTTACATGCTTTTAAAAAAAGTTAAAGCAATTAAAAAGGCATATATAAAAAAAGAAAACAAACCTCCCGCCCTTAGTACTTTGGTAATTTGAATACCTAGAGCGTTACAGTTTGGGCATTTTTTCAAGAGATTTAAGGGAAGAAACTTTATCCATATTTGATCAGTAATACATTGTTTACATTTCACTTGTGGGCGCTACAGGATTTGAACCTGTGACTTCTTCCTTGTAAGGGAAGCGCTCTGCCGGACTGAGCTAAGCGCCCCGAAATATTATTATATTGATTTTAGTTTACTTTGTAATAATTTATTATTTGAAATCTTATTTTGGAAATTTAGATAATTTTAGGAAAAATAAATGAGTCATAAACTGTATATGATTTGAAATAGAATTAACAATTCTAATTTTTGAGTCACCATATTTTCTGATACTTAAAGTGCAAGGGTATTCAATTATGTTGGCTCCATTTAAAATACATTTAATAAAAAGCTCAGAAACAGAAACAAATCCAACTGTGTTTAAATTTATATTTTTAATTTTCGCAGTTCTGTACATTTTGAAAATTGAAGTATACGTGTAAACATCCTTATTAACAAGAAGCTTATATATAAAGTTTGCTCCATTACTTATAAATAATCTTCCCTTTTTCACACCCTCTACTGTTCCTTGTGGGTGATATGGAGAACCGTTAACAATATCTGTATTTGGCTGAAGCAATTCAACCATATCAAAAATATAAAGGGGATCAAATGTGCAATCAGAATCTAAAAATACCACAAATTCAGTATCACACAGTTCAATTACTGTTTTTAAAAAGCCATTTAAATTCTTATTATTTTCATGTTTTACTATTTTACAATTATCCAAACTAGAAAAGTGGTTTGTTAAAAGTTGAAAAGTGTTGTCAGAGCTCCCATCGTCAACCAACAATATTTTAAGATTATTATCATTGCTTTTATCTAGCATTAAGTCTAAACGTGATTTTAAATACGGAATGGTAGCTGATTCATTATAAAGCGGAATGGCAACTGTTAGTGAATCATTAATCATAATGATTAAATTCTAATCAATTAAAACATCGATTACTTTATCAATTACATTTGCACCGTAAGGGTTATTAATAATTGTTTTTT
>TARA_B100001057_G_scaffold148965_1_pt1 | contig 11458 bp, 10 predicted proteins | sample TARA_B100001057 | Tara Oceans TARA_B100001057 (sample SAMEA2621839) | marine metagenome | biome: marine biome (ENVO:00000447); feature: surface water layer (ENVO:00002042); material: "saline water (ENVO:00002010), including plankton (ENVO:xxxxxxxx)" | depth 5 m | reverse complement strand
CTTTTAAGATTTTATTTAATTTTAAATAATCAATAATCGAGTCTTTTGTAATCATTTTTAGAGAATCATTTTTTATACATTCCTTATTTACATATTTAATCTGATTACTGTAAACAGTAGAGGCATAAAACATTGAAATAAAAATCATCAAAATTAAAAATGATATTATAAAAACTTTATACTTCATAGTTTTCAATTAATGTTTTTTTTATACTATCAACCATATCTCCAATGTCACCAGCTCCGACTGAAACAATTAATTCATAATCATCCTTAATCAACATTTTTGAGACTTCATTTTTAGTAATTAATACTTTATTCTTATTATTAATTTTTTCGAGCAACGATTTAGAAGAGACCCCTTCAATTGGATTCTCTCTAGCAGGATAAATTTCTAACAATACTACTTTATCAAACCTTTCTAATGAAGTTGCAAATTCATTGAGAAAATTTTGAGTCCTTGAAAATAAGTGAGGTTGAAAAATAATTAACTTTTTCTTATTTGGATAGATAGATTTTAATGAATTATATAGTGAGTCTATCTCACTGGGATGATGGGCATAATCATCAATAAATATACGTGGGTTTTTTAGCTCAACTGAAAATCTTCTTTTAATTCCAGGAAATGATTTCAAAGATTTAATTATCATTTCAGGCTTAATTTTAAGTGAAATAGCAATTATAAATGCAACCATGGCATTAAAAATATTATGTTCACCTAACATATTCAACTCGATATTTTTATAAATGTCATTTTGAAAAACAATATCAAAAACTGACTTGTCTTTTTGGTTTTTTATATTTATAATTTTAGCGTCAGAACTACAATTTAAACCAAATGATACTCCATCAAAGTCTAAACTTGAATTATGAAAAAGTATACCATTTTCCTTAAGACAGTTAGCAAATATTTTGAAGGAATTCTTTAACTCAAAAATGTTATTATAAATATCATAATGATCACCATCAATATTTAAAACACATGCAATGTCTGGCTTTAATTTTAAAAATGTTTTATCGTACTCATCAGCCTCTACAAGAAAGATGTCTCTGCCTTTAATCATAATATTTGAATCATATTTTTTTAAGAAACCACCAATAAATGAAGTGAATTTTAATTTTGAATTATATAATATGTGAGATAAAATTGATGTTGTTGTGGTTTTTCCATGAGTACCAGCAATAGCAATACAAAAACTTGGATTAACTATCTCTGCCAGTAAATCTGATCGTTTTATTATTGTGAAATTATTTATTTTGAAATATTCTAAAATGAGGTTATTTTTATCAATAGCAGGTGTTATTACGACTATTGTATTTTTAGAGTTTTTAAAAATAGGATTAATTTTTTTTGAGTTACTTGAAAAAATTACCCTTATTCCTAAATCTGTTAACCTTTTTGTTTTGAATGAATTTTCTCTATCATAACCCTCAATTTTTTTATTTAAATGCAGTATATACTCTGCGAGTGAGGACATTCCTACCCCTCCAATTCCAATAAAATAGTAATTTTCAAATTTTAAATAATTCATCTCAAATAATCTTTTATTTCATTAAAAATTATTTTTGTAGCATTTGGCTTTGATAAAAGTTTTATCTTTTCAGAGAGAGATTTTCTGTAAATATCACTAACCAAAATCTTACTTATTATTGACGTTAATTTGTAATCAATTTCGTCTTCCTCTACATATTCTGCAGCTCCCAAATTGTATAGTTTTCTAGCATTTTTTGATTGATGGTTTTCAGCCACATTTGGCGATGGAATAAAAACTACAGGTTTTCCAACAAAGCAAAGTTCTGATATTATGCTAGCACCAGATCTTGAAATTATTATATCTGCTGTTGAAAATGCCTTATCCATCTCATTTATAAACGGCAAAACTTTTATGTTTGTGGAATCCAAGAATTTATATTTGTTTATATATCTCGTTCCGCATTGCAAGAGCACTTGTAACTTATTTTTTTTAAAAAATTCAAGATTTTTTGAAACAAATTCATTAATTCGGATGGCACCTAAACTACCACCAAGAACTAATAGTGTCTTTAGATTTTCATTTAAGCCTAAAGAATTTAAATACTTTTTTTTATTTATTCTATTAGTGTTTTTAATTGATTTTCTTATTGGATTTCCTGAGATAATAATTTGAGAGTTGTCAAAATATTTATTCATATCATCATACGCAACGAAGATTTTTTTTGCGTACTTAGATAATATTCTGTTTGTCAATCCTGGATATGAATTTTGCTCCTGTATAAAAACAGGTATTCCCAACTTAGCAGCAACAAACATTACTGGTCCACTTGCATAGCCGCCAGTGCCAATCACAATTTTAGGTTTGTATTTTAATATGACTATTAATGAATGAATTAAACTAAATATTATTTTTAAAGGCAATAATATATTTTTGTACAGGTTAAATTTTCTTTGAAATCCAGATATCCAAAATCCAATAATATCATATCCGTTTTCTGGAACTTTATTCATTTCCATTTTATTTTTAGATCCAACAAATAATATTTTACTATCCGATATTTTTTCTTTTATTTTATTAGCAATACTTATTGCAGGATATATATGTCCACCTGTACCTCCACCAGAAATTATTAGATTACACCTCATTACTAACTTTATTTGAATTTAACTCGGTATTAACTAACTGATTATTTCTACTTATACTTAATAAAATTCCGAATGCAAAAAAGGTAGTCCAAATTGATGTTCCTCCCGTACTTATTAAAGGTAAGGGCTGCCCAGTAACAGGAAATAGCTGAACCGCAACACCCATGTTAATTAGTGCTTGAAAAACAATTGGCATTCCTACAGCTAAAGACAGTAGTTGACCGAATGAGTTTATAGATTTTGAGGAAATAATTACAATTCTAAATAATAAAACTATATATAGTAATAAAATTACTATAGACGTAAATAGACCATACTCCTCTGTAATTATCGAAAAAATAAAATCTGAAGTGCTTTGTGGTAATATATATTTCATAGAGCTTTTACCTGCTCCGACTCCAAAAAGAGAACCAGCAGCTATCGCTGCTTTTGCCCTACTAATTTGGTAATTTGCATCATTATCAATTGATGGATTTATGAAATTTTCAATTCTATTGGACCAAGTATCTACACGATTTGGAAGCATTTCTGGATACTTTTTTGACAGACCTACAAATGAGGTTGCCAAAATAACTATTGATAATACTATTAAAAGTATGTTCTTAATAGGATATTGTCCAATGAATATAAGTATTAAGCATAAACTAAAAATCATAAAAGCAGTTGAAAAGTTTGAGGGCAATACTAACATTACAACCAACAATATTGGAAGCCATAGTTTGACAAAAGAGTTACTAAAATTTAATTTTTTTTCTCGATTTTTAGATATATAATTTGATATATATATTAATAAAAAAATTGAGGCTATTGAAGAAGGCTGAAATGAGATGTTAATTAATGGTATACTAATCCATCTACTAGCATTTGCACCATCAATCTCATTGCCTTGTAAGGCTGTTACAAATAATAAAAGTATTGCAAGAGGTAAAATTACCAATGATAATCCTCTTAGATACTTATAGTCAATAAGATGGGTAGCATACATTATTATAATGCCAATAAAGATTATTGCAACGTGCTTAAAGACACTTGAAAAAATAAGATTTACACCAAAGTTTGAGCTGGCACTGTAAACTGGAAGAAAGGAAAATATAGATAGTGAAAGAACCACAATCCATATTATCCTATCCCCTTTTAAAATTCTGTTCAAAATCATAATTTTCTTACCTCTTCTTTAAATCTGTTTCCTCTGTCCTCATAATCTTTAAATAAATCAAAACTTGAGCAAGCTGGAGATAATAATACGATATCTCCGGGTTTAGAGATTTTATAAGCACTTGAAACTGCATCAGAAATTTTATCAGTGCTTATAATTAAATCAGTATGAGATGAAAAAACATCAATTATTTTGTCATTATTTTTACCTAAACAAACAATTGCTTTAACCTTCTTGTTAACTAAAGGGATTAATTCATCATAAACATTTCCTTTATCAATTCCTCCAGCTATCCAGATAATTTGTCCATTTAGGGAATCAAGTGCATAAAAAGCTGAATTTACGTTTGTAGCTTTAGAGTCATTAATATACTTTACTTTCTGAATTGTTAAAAAATGTTCTAATCTATGTGGAATACTATTGAAAGTTTTTAAACTTTCCTTTATTTTTTCATTAGATATTTTTAAAATTTGGGCTATACTTATTGCAGCCATTGAGTTTTGCAGATTGTGCTTTCCTATTAGAGGAATTTTATTTGTTCTTAACATAAACTTTTTTTTATTTAATGTTGATATAATATGAACTTTATCGATATATAATTTTGTGTGTATTTCTTGATTTTTTGTCACTGAAAATGACAATATTTTAGAATTGATTCTAATGCTTTTTAGAAAACTTTTAGTGACTTTACAACTACTATTATAAATGAAATATTCTCGAGTTTTTTGATTTTTTGTAATTCTAAATTTGGATTTGATATAATTATGAAAAATATTTCCATATCTATCTAAATGATCAGGGCTAATATTTGTTATTACAGAGATATTTGGTTTAAAATGTGATATGTGATCTAATTGAAAACTACTAACTTCCAATACATAATATTCATGTGAAAAATCACATACAGATTGAGCAAAACTTACACCAATATTACCAGCTAAACCAACATTGAATCCATTCTTTTTAAGCAAATGATATATTAAATTAGCAGTTGTCGTTTTTCCGTTAGAACCAGTTACGGCGATTATGTAAGCATTAGTGTGTCTGCTTGCAAACTCCAGTTCTGAAATAAATTTTTTACGATTAATTTTAGGGAATGATTTTTTTAAATTAGAAAATGATATTCCAGGACTAATAATTATTTCGTCTGTGTTTAATAACCTTGTCAAATCATGTCCATTTTCTTCAAAGGCTATTTTATTTTTTATTAAATGTTTTTTAGTACTTTTTTTAATAGAATTTTTATCAGACATAAATACTTTGATGCCTAATTTTTGTGCTAATCTTGCAGATCCAATCCCACTAATACCTGAGCCCAATATTGTAACTTCTTTATTTTTTATCATCTTATTTTTAGTGTTATTAGGGAGAGTATTGCTAGCATAATTGATATAATCCAAAATCTTGCAACAATTTTGCTTTCACTATATCCTTTTTTTTGAAAATGATGGTGAATAGGCGTCATAAGGAAAATTCTTTTTCCAAATCCAAATTTTTTCTTAGTGTACTTGAAATAACTAACCTGAATAATGACAGATAATGTTTCTATTAAGAAAACTCCACAAAGAATAGGTAATATAAGTTCCTTTCTAACTAGGATAGCTATCACAGCAATTATTCCCCCGACTGTTAAACTTCCAGTATCACCCATAAATATTTGAGCTGGATAAGTATTATACCACAAGAATCCAATTAAACCCCCTAGAAGAGCTGCTACAAAAACAACAATTTCTCCGATTCCAGGTAAATACATTATGTTTAAATAATCAGAAAAAATTATATTACCAGAGATCCATGAAAAGATACCTAAGGTAAATACTATAATAGATGATGATCCAGCTGCTAAACCATCAAGTCCATCTGTTAGGTTTGTTCCATTTGATAGTGAAACAATTATAAATGTTATTATAATTACATAAAAAATCCAATTGTAATTATTTGAGTTCATTCTAAAAACCTCAACATAATCAAGCTCATTATCTTTAAAAAAAGGTACTGTAGTTTTTAAATTTTTATCATTTTTTGTCTCGACATTGAGTTGAATTTTATTTTCTGATACTGGGTTACTATCCCTTGTTGTTATCTCAGGGTGGAAGTAGACTGTTAAACCAATAAAAAGTCCTAATATTACTTGAGCAAATATTTTAATTCTTCCCTTAAGACCTTTTTTGTTTTTCTTAAATACCTTTATATAATCATCAGCAAACCCAAAAGCACCTAACCAAATTGTTGTTATTATTAAAATTAAAATGTAAATGTTTTTAAAATCTGCAAATAAGAAAATTGGAATTAAAGTTGACAAAATAATTATAATTCCGCCCATTGTTGGAGTTCCTTCTTTTTCATTTTCCCCAGGTAAATCTAACTTTCTTATGTTTTCATCAATTTGTTTTGACTTTAAAAATTGAATAATTTTTTTTCCAAAAATTGTAGATGTAATTATAGCAAGTATAAATGTGATTGCTGATCTAAAAGATAAATATTGGAATAGACTTGCACCAGTTAGTTGATAATTTTTTTCTAAATATTCAAATAAATAATAAAACATTACACTGCCATTTTTAAAGTTTCTTTCAAAATATTTTTATCGTTAAATTCTATTTTTTTTGACTTAATGATTTGATAATTTTCATGTCCTTTACCAGCAATTAGTAAAATATCATTAGGCTTTACAATCTTTGATGCCCTTTCTATTGCTTTTTTTCTATCTACAATATTTATAACCTTCTTTTTATCCTCATCATCAACACCTAAGATCATATCATCAATAATCAATTTTGGGTCTTCATCTCTTGGATTGTCAGATGTAAAAATTACTTTATTACTATATTTAGAAGCTATTCTCCCTATTTTAAATCTCTTTTCCTTATCTCTTCCTCCACCACAACCAACCACAGTAATAATTGAGTTCTCATTCTTTTTAATGTCAGATATTGTCTCTAAAACATTGAGTAAGGCATCTGGCGTGTGAGCATAATCAACTATTCCTATTATTTTATTCATTTGAACAACATCAAATCTTCCATCTGGATTTTTCAGCATACTTAAACCAACTAATATTTTTTTACTTTCAAGATTCAATAGTTTAGAAGCTGATAGAACAGTTAGTAAATTATAGGCATTAAACTTTCCTATAAGCTGAGTGTTTATCAATTCATTATCAACTTTTATCATCAAACCTGTAAAACTATTTTCAATAATTTTTAGTTTATAATCAGCGTCCTTAAGAAGAGAGAGTCTATAAACATTTGAGATAGTGTTCTGAACAATATAATTTGCATTCTTATCATCAACATTTATTAATGAAATAGAATCTTTGACTAAATCATCAAAAAATCTTTTTTTAACATTTAAGTAATTCTTAAATGTCTTATGATAATTTAAATGATCATGAGTAATGTTCGTAAAAATAGCCAAGTCAAAATTTAATCCTGAAATTCTTCGTTGATCAATTGCGTGAGAAGAAACTTCCATAAAGCAAAAGCGAATTCCATTACTGACCATTTTATTTAAATAAAAATTTAAATCATAAGAATCCGGTGTAGTTAAACTAGTTTCAAATTTATCTGAACCAATAATTATTTCATTTGTTGATATTAAACCAGACTTAATATTGTTGATAGTAAACATTTGGTATAAAAGATTTGAGGAAGTTGTCTTTCCATTAGTTCCAGTTATACCAATTAGTTTTAGTTTATTACTTGGATTATCAAAAAATTTGGAGCAGACCCTAGAGTAGGTTTCTTTAGAGCATTTTGTAATAACAAAGGTTAAGTTATCATCTTCAACATCAATAATTTTTTCAGACAATATACATTTAGCTCCTTTAATTATAGCATCATTTATAAAATCATGACCATCAGATTTAGAACCTTTTATTGCAACAAATAAATCTCCGGGCTTAATTTCATTAGAGTTTTTTGAGACATTATTAACTTTAATATTCGTACTTCCCCTAATATCTAAATTTTCAATTTCCATTATTAATTCTTTAAGAAGCATTATGAATCTATATTATTAGAGTTAGTGGTATATTCCCTTTGTGATATTTCAATATTTTTTATCATTTCAGAGTAGATATAATTTTCAATGACTGGGTTTCTTGACGAAATTTTTTCAGCAATTCTCTTGAACACTGGAGCAGCAACATCAGAACCATAATAACCCTTATTCTTATTTGGCTTATTAATTACAACTATGCATGAATACTTTGGGTTTTCAGCTGGAAAATAACCTACAAAACTGGAGATATAATCTACTTTATCAGTTCCATAACCAACTTGAGCAGTACCAGTTTTTCCAGCAATCTTAATATTATTTGATTTTATATTTTTTGCAGTACCATTTTTATGATGTACTACATCATAAAGCATTTTTTTTACAATTGATAAAGTTTCTTTTGAACAAATTGATGGGTTAAGAATTTGTTTTTGAAAATTATTTTTGTGCACTAAGCCCAATTTATTACTACTTTCTAAAAATGTAGGTTTTACCATTATACCATCATTGGCAACAGCATTATAAAATGATAAAATTTGTAACGGGGTCAATGAAACACCATATCCGTATGACATCCAAGGAAGAGATAGTCCATTCCAATCAGAGTCCAACGGGTGAGGGATTTTTGGTCTTGGTTCACCCTTAATCTCTATATCTAAAGAGTTATTTAAACCCATATTGAAAAGCCTATCAACAAACTTTTCTGATTGATTTTTGTAGGCTTCACTTATTATTTTGACAATACCAGTATTAGATGAGAGTCTAAAAATATCCATTGCATTAATTTGACCGTATCCCCCTTTTCTGGAATCTTTGACCTTGAAACCATAAAAATCTATTTCTCCATTTTCAGTATCAATCATCTGCAAAGTATCTATAACCTGATCTTCCAAGGCAGCAATAATTGTCATTAATTTGAAAGTTGATCCTGGTTCAATAGATTCACCGACTGCATAATTAAGCTTCTCATAATATTTTCCTTGATCCGTTCTCCCAAAGTTTGATATAGCTCTAATTTTTCCGGTTGCGACTTCCATTAAAACTGCGGTTGAATGGTCGGCTTCATATTTTTCGGTTTGCTCTAATAAGTAATCATGAACTACATCCTGCATATAAGTATTTAAAGTTGTATTGATATCTAATCCATCAATTGGATCTTTGTTTAAATTGCTTTCTAAAACTTTCCATTGACCATTGGAAATTTTTCTTTTTGTCATCTTTCCATTTTTTCCTCTCAAAAATGACCCGTAAGCATGTTCAAGTCCAACACCCCAATAATCACCGTCTTTATCTATTTTCTCATAACCTATTGTTCTTTCAGCTACCTTTCCTAGTGGATACTCTCTTTTAATTTTTTTCTCTATTATTAAACCGCCCTTAATCGATCCATATTTAAAAATTGGAAGTTTTTTAAACTCATTTACCTTATCTAAATCAATGTTTTTAATAATTGGGAGATATCTGTTGTTGTTATTTTTTGCTTCTCTAAAGTTATTAAGCCACTTTACATCATCATCCCCAAGAATTTTTGATAATTCAATTGAAAGGGATTGAATTTCAGAGTTGAAAATATGGTTTGGAACAGTCTTAGAATCAAAAAAAACATCAAACTTGGTTGTTGAGGTTGCTAGTAAACTTCCATCCTCTGAAAAAATATTTCCTCTGGATGAATTAACAACAAAACTTTTTAATGTCTTTTCCTCAGCAATTTTTCTGTATTTATCACCATCGATGAATTGTAAATGAAATAATTTATAACCTACTCCAAGTCCGAACATCAACATAACAGTTGACACTAAATAAAGCCTCCACAAAAAGTTATTATTTTCCATTTGTAATCAAAATTTTTATAGGTGGATCTAAAGAGGGTTTAATTTTTTTATCTACTAATTTTTGCCTAATTGTTGACTCCATTTTTGAATTCATCAATTCTTTCCTAACTTTTAAGTAGGTGTTTTCAACTCCACTCAACTCATTATTTAGTTTATTGATATCATATATTTTTCTATCAACACTGTGTGATGAGTAGATCATGATAATTGCTAGAAAAAAAACAAAAAGGACAAACCTAACTGTTTTGGTATTGGTTCTTTCAAGAATAAATTTACCAGCAATTATATCAATGATTTTATTTCTCATATTAATTTTCCCACTCTTAATTTTGCACTTCTAGATCTTGAATTATCTTTTAATTCAGATTGTGTTGGTGTTATAAACTTTTTGGATTCAAAAATTTTTTTTTGATTACCAAAATCGTCTTTTATTGGTTCATTTTTGAAGCAGCCATTTTTAAAAAATCTTTTTACCAACCTATCCTCGATTGAGTGATATGTAATAATTGATGCGATGCCATTTTTCTTTAATACAGATGGAATCTGGATTAATAATTTTTTTAAATAACTGATTTCATTATTGACTTCAATTCTTAATGACTGATAAATTCTTGCTAAAAATTTATTTTCGTATCCTTCGTTAAGTAATGGCTTCAAAGATTCATTTAGATCGGAGGAATTGATAATCTTATTATTTTTTCGGTAATTACATATTAGTCTTGAAATAGTTCTTGAATTAGTAAGGTCACCGTTATTATAAAATAAATCTGCTAACTCTTTTTCAGAAAAACTATTTAAGATTTCGACTGCATCTTTTTCTTGGTTTCTATCCATTCTCATATCCAAAGCATAATCCCCCTGATAGGAGAAACCTCTTTCTTTTATATCAAATTGATGGGATGAAACACCAAGATCGGCAATTATACCGTCTACACCACTGATTTTAAGAAAGTTTAAATTTTGCATCAAATAGATAAAATTTTGTCTTAAAAAAGTAAATCGAGGATCATCTATTCGATTAACCTCCGCATCCTTATCACTATCAAATGCAATTAATTTTCCCTCCTTACTTAATCTTTTTAAAATCTCTTTCGAATGTCCACCTCCTCCAAAAGTCAGGTCAACATATACCCCATTTTCATTAATTTCTAAACTTTCAATTGATTCATCTAATAAAACAGGGCTATGATACATTGTCTTGATCATTACCCATTACTTCCTCTGTTAATTTTGCAAAATCAACCTTAGGATCGTTTATACTTTTCTCATACTCATCTTTATCCCAAATTTCAATAATATTGATCGAAGAGGATAAAACAACATGTTTTGTAAGTTTTGAAATAGCTATTAGATCTTTTGGAACTAAAAGTCTTCCATTTGAATCTAAATCTATGGGCTTTACACCTGCTGTATACATACGAATGAAATCATTATTTTTTTTAACAAATCGATTTAATTTATTCACCTTATCCATCATCAGCTTCCATTCGCTGTAGGGAAATAGTTCCAAACAATTTTGAAAAACTGATCTTTTTAAAATAAATGGTTCTGAAGTGAATCCATCCAACTGTTTTTTTAACTGAGCAGGAATCATAATTCTGCCCTTATTATCAACAGTACACTCGTATGTTCCAATTAAATTAATCATATCTGATTAGCGATACTATCAAATATATTGAAATTTTACCACATTTTACCACATTTTACCACATTGTTAATAATTTTTGAATACACGTTTTTTATACCACTTATTTTGTTGATTATCAGGTTTTTATAAGTTTTAGGGCAATAAATAATGATTACTAAAAAAAAGGTTTTCATCAAAATGAATTGTATATATTTGTCTGAGGA
>TARA_B100001057_G_scaffold281737_1_pt1 | contig 11470 bp, 5 predicted proteins | sample TARA_B100001057 | Tara Oceans TARA_B100001057 (sample SAMEA2621839) | marine metagenome | biome: marine biome (ENVO:00000447); feature: surface water layer (ENVO:00002042); material: "saline water (ENVO:00002010), including plankton (ENVO:xxxxxxxx)" | depth 5 m | reverse complement strand
TTGGCACTGTCTATTAGGCCCTGAAGAACACCAGCCTCATTGTCCATCCCCTTGTCAATCATTATTTGTATGCGCCCTTTGGCAATGTTGAGTGATTCTATGAGGGTATCATCTTGCGAAATACAAATAGAAGCTTTGGCTTTCATTTCCGCGGTCCAGTCTGTAAAGGTAAAGGCCTGGTCTGCAAGAAGGGTTCCAATATGCACCTCAATGATACGACCTTGGAACACATTTTCACCATTGAATTTTTTCAGCATCTGGGATTGTGTTGCATGTACAACATCCCGAAAATCCATATGCGGTTTCATCGCCCCTTTAAAAGTAACCTTAACAGATTCTGGTATTGGCATTGAAGCTTCACCAGTTGCCAAAGCCAATGCAACAGTTCCGGAATCTGCCCCAAAAGCAACACCTTTGGACATTCTGGTATGAGAATCTCCTCCAATGATAATTGCCCAGTCATCCACGGTAATGTCATTCAATACCTTGTGAATTACATCTGTCATAGGATGGTACTTGTGTTCGGGGTGGCGTGCCGTTATCAGGCCAAAATCGTTCATGAATTTCATCAATCTGGGGATGTTTTCTTGCGATTTTAAGTCCCATACCGAAGCTGTATGACAACCCGATTGGTAGCCTGCATCTACAATTGGCGAAATTACCGTAGCTGCCATCATTTCCAACTCTTGAGAGGTCATCAAACCTGTGGTGTCTTGAGATCCTACAATGTTGACTTCTACCCTTACATATGACCCGGCGTGAAGTGTGGCGCCTGAAGTCCCTACGGCATTTTTATTGAAAATTTTCTCTACGGCTGTCAGGCCCTGATTTTTAATTGAAATTTCCTTTGAGGGCGCAAATACAGGAATTACTGCCTCTCCAAGTGTTTTTGTAGCAAAGGCCTGTAGTTTTTTACCAAAGACTATGGCATAAGAGCCTCCAGCTTTCATAAATTCTATTTTTTGTGGGGTAAATGCTGATGAAACATCCATTAATTCCTCATCCCCTTTGTAAAGTTTTTTGGTTTTTGTATTGATGGTCAAAACAGTTCCAGTGTCTACAGCGTAAACCTGTTCTAAAACCGCTTCTTCATTTTCGTCGAGAATAAGGTTGCCGGCTGCATCTTTCTTTTTCTTCCAATTTTTTAAATCTAAACCGATGCCGCCAGTCACTCCAACTGTGGTTAAAAAAATTGGTGACACCCCATTGGTACCAGCAATAACGGGCGCAATATTTATAAATGGGATGTATTCACTTGCTTTTTTTCCAATCCATAGGGCTACGTTATTGACGCCAGACATTCTTGAAGAGCCTACGCCCATGGTCCCTTTTTCGGCAATCAGCATGACGCGTTTGTCGGGGTGTTTGGCTTGTAATTCTAACAATGCTTTTTGCTGGTCTTTGTTGTGCTCAAACATTGATTGTCCATGTAGTTGTCGATCAGACCTTGAATGTGCATCACTCCCAGGAGATAATAAATCTGTCGAAATGTCTCCGATACCCGCTACGAATGTAACAAGTTTAATCTCTTCAGGTAAATCAGGGAGTTTTGTGAAGAATTCAGCCTTGGCATAACTCTCTGTAATGGCTTTAGCAACGGCATTGCCAGATCTAAATGCTGTTTCTAAGCGTTCTGTATCGGCCTCATAAAGAAAAACTTGTGTTTTTAGAACCTCAGCTGCTGCTTCGGCTTTTGAAAGATCCTTGCCCAGTGCTATATCTAACAGGACTTCAATTGAAGGCCCACCTTTCATATGTGCCAATTGCTCAAATGCAAAATCAGCTGGAATTTCTTTCAAAGAAACCTCACCGAGAATGATTTCTTTTAAGAATTTAGCTTTTACAACTGCTGCAGATGTTGTTCCTGGTAACACATTGTAAATAAAGAAATCGAGGGACTCTTTTCGGTGCTCGTGAACAGGGTCTTTGATTTGAGCAATAACTTCGCTCAATAGTTCGGCACTATCAATTGGTTTAGGGTCAAGACCTTGATCTTTCCTCTCTTCGATTTCATTTAAATATTCAAGGTATAAGCTCATAAATTGTGACGTCATTTAAATTGTACTTTACAAATTTAAAAATATAGGTGTCTTAAAACAGTTTTTGAACCATATTTTTGCAAATTTAAGAATAAACGCCCACTATATGAAATTTACAAAAATTATATATCAGCTAATAATTTAAATGCCTCTTCAATTTTAGCAACTTAGTTATTAATCTTGGTTGGAGTAAATTTCAACGTAATCAATTTTTAAATAATTTGGCCATTCTGTGGTTTGATCTGTGGCGTAGGTCTGAACCTCATTGTTGAAAACGAGGTACATGTCTTCATTTGGCCATCTCGCCCAGAAACCATCACTTGACAATTCTCTTTTAACAACTCCGTCAACCGACCAAACTGCTTTTTCTTCAGTCCATTCAAAGCCGTATATATGCCAAGCTTCACAATCGTATTCTTGATCAAAATTGAAGATGAAACCTGTGCTCCAGCGAGGACTGTCCCATTCCCCTACAAACAAATGCATCGCCATCACATCATCGCCCTCAACATTTTGACCAAAATATTCAAACATGTCCCATTCTGGCCCCCAAACTAAATCCTCTGCAATTAGCCAAAGTGCTGGCCATACCTTATCTCCAGATGGAAACTGTGCACGCATTTCAATATATCCCTTGTTTAAATAAACCTTATGCATGGTCATGGCCCACCCACTAGTGTAATTATAACTTCCTGCTGGATCCGTTCCTTCGTAGGCTCTTTTTTGATTTCTCAAGACCAAGGCTCCGTCTTCGATGTAACTATCTTCTTCAGTGACATAACCACTATATTTGTCTTTGAGTAAAAAATCACCATCCGCGCCTGGTATGATATCCCCAGATTCTGGATCTCTCAAGGTTCCCATGGTCCAATAGTTAGTGTTTATAGTTGGACCATCAAAGTGATCTTCCCATACTTTCACATAACCCTCCGGAACAGTTGTGGTGAAACTCACAGGACCAGCCCAAGGGCTTAAATTGTTATCAGTACACACAGCGCGGATATAAAATTCATAACTGCTGCTGGGATTTAAATCTGTTAGAGTCAATGGATTTGTCGTTGTATCCTCGCCTTCCGTTGTTGGATCTCCCATCCCTTGTGATTGAAGTACATACTTCCATTGGGTTTCCCCATTCATGTCACCCCATTCTAATGCAACTGTGTTTCCATTCAAGAGTGTTACTGATAAAGCTGTAGGTGCCAAACACTGTTGAGGTGGCGTGACCCCATCATTGTCATTATCGCTGGAACTATCCGAGCTACCACAGCAAATAAATACCGCTACTGTAAATGAGATTAAAAGAAATGGTTTGAGTCTTTTCATGATGATATTTTTAGTTTTGATTCAAGTCGTTTAGAGGGATTATTCATCTTTTATAATGGAGGGTTCTTTTTCAATATATTCTAAATTGATTTTGGTTGGGATTGGTGCGTTTGTATCTTTCCACCACGTTTCAAGGACAGTTTTTAGTTTGGCCGCTTTTTTAGGATGAACATGAATTAAATTTTCCCGTTCGCCGATATCGTTTTTTAAATTGAAAAGTTCCAATGCTTTGTCTTCAAAATAGTAATGCAACTTCCAGTCTCCTTGGCGAACTACGGAACCGGGTCTTGTTCGAAATAATGAATCTCTGTTTTCGTTCTTATAGTTTTTCCATTTTTTTGATTGAATATAAACTGGAAAATGCCAAAAAATAGCCCTTTCAATGTTGTTTTGTTTACGGCTAAGAATGGGGCCTAAATTACTGCCGTCCAATGGGGCGTCATAATCCACAATTTGAGCGGCATTTAGCAGGGTAGGGAAGATGTCTAAATGGGTGATGGGCGTGTCATTGATAGAATTTTCTTTGATTCTGTCTTTCCAAACGAACACAAAAGGTTCTCGAATGCCGCCTTCATAATAACTTCCTTTTCCAGCTCTCAAAGGTTTTTGTTGTGTAATTCCATACAACCCACCGTTGTCTGAGGTGAAAATGATTAGGGTGTTTGGATCTTTTAAGTCGTTGACCAGCAAACCAATATTTCTATCAAGGTTTTCAATCATACTGGCGTACTTGGCATTCCCTTGGCCGTCCTGAGGCGCTTTACTGTAGTATTTGGGAAGCAATGATTTAACCGGGTTGAGTGGTAAATGAACGGCATACGGCGCATAATGTAAAAAGTAAGGTTGCTTTGACTTTTCAATAAATGCAATGGCTTTTTCTGTGATTAAATCTGTCAAATAAGAGTTGTCTCCACCTTCAACTTTCACATTTTTATAGGGGGGGTAATAACTCTTGGGGAACCCCGCGTGACTGCCCCCTATATTGACATCAAATCCAAAGTCTTTCGGATTATTTGATAAATGCCATTTTCCAGCATGGCAGGTTGTGTATCCATTTTCTTTTAAAATTTGCGGAATCACTTTAAATTTACTGGAAAGGGTTTTTGTGTTTTTTATTGGAATTAATTTTCGATCCTTTGTGTGTCCTCTCTCAGATGTGTTTACGGTATAAATACCATGTCTTGATGTCCATAAACCCGTCATAAGGGAGGCTCTGCTGGGCGCACAGTTGGCCGCCGCCGCATAGCCGTTAGTAAAAACCATCCCACGCGCTGCCAAGCCATCAATATTTGGCGTTTCATAGTATTTTGAACCCATAAAACCAACATCTTTCCACCCCATATCATCGATATTAATTAATATAATATTTGGAGCTGTCTGCTCTTGAGCAGGAATCAATTGCGTATTTAAAAAAGTAAAAGAAATTAAAAACGATATATACTTGTAATAATAAACTTTAGTTGAAATCATCAGATGATTATTGATTTTTTACTCGATGAATTTCTGTTGTTGTTTTCCAACTTCATTGAGTTCGTATTGTTGTAATTTTTTCTTCACTTTCTTTAATTCGATGCGTAAATTTTTCAGGACTTCAGTTTCATTTTTTAAAATCGGTAATGCATCAGCATCAGCTTTTCTAGGTAATTCAGTAAACAATAAATTGTGTTTTGCAGGGGCAGTGCTGAATTCAATTTCAGCAAACTCAGGACTATTTATACCATCTTTGATGGTTTCTGCTTTTACTACAACCCTACCGGGGTTTGTACTGGAGCGAACCAGCGCAACTGCTTCTCCCCAAAGTAGTTTTTGTGGGTTGATGGCATTTTCTTCACCTCCAATTAATTCGCCTTCACCTTCAACTGTAAAGCGAACATATTCATCGCTCAATCGTTTTATTGCTCCGCCAGCATCTACCAAATATGCTACCACCGTCGTAATATCGCTTCCATCTGCCACAGGTTGAATACTGGAGTCATCTACCTTTAAAATCAATCTTCGCTTTCTCCCTACCGGCCAACGGGTGTGTTCAGTGACGACTTTGCCATTGATGATGCCTTCAGCTTTCATTAGCGCCCCTTCAACAAAAGATTGGTCGATCTTTCCATAACTTTTTTTATTCTTATTTCTTATGTCCGTATATTTAAATACATCTTTAAAAATCACAGGGATTCTTGGAACAGGACTGCCCGAGTCGGTTGCTTTTTTTGTTCCAATCTCGTTCCCAAAAAGGGTTAATTTTACAGCTTCGCAATTGGTGAAAATGACAACATCTTTTGGTGAAAATGGGGTCATTAAATGGGCGACATACACAAAAGGCGCTGCTTCTACGTGTGGTACACCTTCTAAACCTTCTGTTGGTAAGAGTGTTTTAAGTAAGTAATATGAAAATTTGGGCTGTCGGTAAGCATCCATAATTCCCCCCCAAAAAGGATCTGGATGGTAGCCACGTTGGTGGTCAAAGGGGTGCCAAAGTGTAGCTCCAATCAAAGCATCGCTAGCGCCGTAAATCATGGTGAGTGACGGCCATGGTACGATTTCTCCCTTTTCCATCCAATCTTCTTTGAAATAATGAAGAGATTGCCGCAATTGAGGCACTTCGCCCCATTGTTTAGCCACCCGGCTGACCGAATTATGATCGACCCAGTTGTCTACGAAATCGCCCCATTCCCGCTTAAAAATAGATTTGTCTTGATGCGCTGGAACCAAATCATTGGCATACAATACATCAAAGTATTTTTGAGATTGGGTTCTGTGCGTACGTGCGTCCGAAGCCGTGTATTTTCCGGGATAGGGATATTCCTCATTGGCTGCTTGCGTTGCTTCTGTAGCGTATTTGTCAGGGAAGTGGGTTTCATTTGGAACTATTTCCCACAACAATACCGAGGGCCTATTTCTTTCGAGGCGAAATAGATTCCTAACATCTTTTAACATGCGTTCCATAAAAATGGGTTGTGTGTTCCAATATTGCCAACCTGGAATGGTCGTGACTGTAAATAAACCGAGTGCGTCACATGCATCCATGAATGCAGGGTCTTGAACAAAATGCGCGGAACGAATGACACGCATTCCCGTTTGACGCAATTTTACAGCATCTCTGTAGTGTAAATTGTTTGGTAAGGCGTGTCCTATATGAGCAAAATCTTGATGTCGGTTGGCACCAATTAATTTTACGGGATACCGCTTTCCGTTCAAGAAAAGTCCATCTTTTCCTTTCATTTCCAGGATTCTGATGCCAATGCGTTTTCTAAAAGCATCTAAAGTTTTTCCGTTTTTGTCAGTAATTGTGAGGTGTAAATTATAGAGATACGGATGGTCTGGTGACCAAAGTTCTGGATTTTTAACACTAAACTCAAGCCCTGCTTTTTTGGCGCGCATTTTACCAACAGCAATTGCTTTTTTAGTTACAGCTACTACGCTGCCATTTTGATCTTTTAGTTGCAACTCCAAAAGTACTTTTTTAGAGTTACCATCATTGGCTACATCCACCTCTACCAATACATCTACAGATTCCTCAGTAAGGCGCTCATAATGAACAAATACCCCACCTCCTGCTATTTTATCTACTGCCAGAGGATGGGTGACGTAAACATCGTTGTGTGTAATGAGCCAAACATCTCTATAAATTCCGCCAAAATAGGTGAAGTCTAATGTTTCTTGGGGTTTTCCTGGGGGATACAAACGATCGTTGCTGTTGTCAGGACGAACGGCAATGACATTATTTTTGCCAATTGTTAAATATTCAGAAATATCAATATGTATGGGATAATAGGAGCCAAAATTTTCTCTAACCAGCTGGCCATTAATCCAAATTTTTGATTTCCCCATAATGCCTTCAAAATGCAACATCACCTTCTTTCCCTCAAGAGCATCACTAGGGGTGAAGTGTTTTCTATACCAAACTGGGCCCTGATAATTTACACCGCCACTTGCAGCCAATGGAAGCAATTCTAATCCGTCGGGCAGATTCACAATGCTCCATGTAGTATCGTCAAAATCGATTGCCTCTGCGCCTTTTATATCTTGTTTAATGAAACGCCAACCTACATTGAAATTAATGGCCTCTCTAACCGAAGCATCGGTTTGATAAAAACCAGCTGTTGAATATTCTTGACCCATTCCTTTGAAGCAAAAAGGCAAAAGTACTAGCATTAGTATTTTAAAATTATGTTTTATCATTCAGCTCAATTTATATTTAAAATCACTCACTTTATTGCCTTTTTAACTGGATATAGTCCATTGCGATTGTGGCCCCCTTTTTACCTTCAATCTTAAAATCGATCGAACGAATTAAACCTTTCCAGTTGGTTTCACGCAAATTTATTTCTACAACTTGGTAATCGTCATTACCAGTCATTTCGCAACTGCCAATGTGCTTGCTGTTGGCTAAAAAATCAATTTTTAGCTTTGCATCTGTTTTGAGTTTGATGGACAAGATCTTGTCTTTTTGTGTGGTTTGTAGGGCTAGATTCTCCCTCTTAATCGTCCCTTTTGCTTTATTTAGAGTAAAATCTAGATAGCCTAAAAATCCCGCTAAATTGGATTTGATGTCCCTTGAAAACCAACCTTCGGTTTGCCAACCTCCATTGTCAAAATTAAAGATTAAAAGCCCATCACTGGGATCTCTATTGTTCAAGATCTCCCACTTATCCGATAAACCATCTCCGTCAGAATCGAGCCGGTAGGCCTCGTACTCTACATTGACGCCTTCTCCCCATTTTTTCTCTTCGCCATTGGCTCTCAAGCCTTCAACTCCTTCTTCATCGCTTCCCATATCCCCCTTGGACAACCATTGTGATAGTAACTTTCGATGCTGTTTCAATTCTTTAAAATAGGTAGGATTTTGTGCCAAGTTGTAAAGCATTTCTGGATCCTCAGACACCTTGTATAATTCTTCTGCTTGCCGTTCTCCAAAGTAAATTTCTCTGTGTTTTTCAGAAAGTTTTCCACTTTGGTAGCGTTCGTGTATATCTATGCTATAGGGCATTTTGTCGCGGTATTGTGGCTGTAATAGGATGCGGTCTAATTTGTAATTTTTCACATATCGAAAATCTTTACTGCGGACGGTTCTGACGCGGTCAATAGTGTGATCGAGCCTGTCTTTTTGACCGCCAATAAAAGTCCGTGCTTTAAAATCTTTAGCAAAAAGATCTTGTCCTTCGTACCATTTAGGTTGTTCCAGCCCGGCCCAAGAAAGCGTCGTGGCGGTCAAATCTAACATGCTAACAAGGTCGGTTCTAATTTGTCTTTTTGGCACATACTGTTCTGGCCCCATTACAACAAAAGGTACCCGTAAGCCGCCCTCAGTTGTCATTTGCTTATGACGCAATAAATGATTTGCACCGTGGTCAGAAAAATACACAACAATGGTGTTTTTATCCAAGCCCGCTTCCTTCAAACCGTTTAGAATCTCGCCAATCAAGTCATCATCTTTTCTAATCGCGTCATAATGTTGTGCGATTACCGCTTTGAAGACAGGATTATCGGGATAATCTAGAGGGACCTTGACATCATTGGGGTTTACTTTTCTTTCCTTTGGAAAGTTGGAAGTATTATTTTTACCTCCCTTGGTTTGAATTTGCCCAAAAAAAGGCTGCATATCTTTGATTTGGGTGAAGTCTGTTTTGCTTTTTAGAGCAACAGAATAAACTTCCTTTCGATTCCAAACAAAATTATAATCGCCTTTGCCGATATTGAAAGTAGAATAGCCGTTTTCTTTTAAAATTTCTGGTAGTAATTTATAGCCTTCAGGAAGAAAAATTCTGGTTTTGTTGGTTCTTGAAGAACGGTGTTGATGGCCCCCAAATCGAATGGGATTTTGACCGACAATGACGGCCGATCTGGAAACCGAACAAACCGGCGCAGCAACAAAAGCCTTTTCAAAACGAACGCCTTGGTTTGCAATAAAGTCTATGTGCGGCGTGGCATTCGCATTAATTGTATCGCCATAACATCCCATCCATGGTGAAGTATCTTCTGCATATATCCATAGTATGTTGGGTTGGTTTTGTGCCTTTGAAACCAGAATCGTTCCTAAAATAAGAAGCATTACAAACGATTTATTAAGCATGGCTTTACTTTTTTTGTGGTTTGTAATAGGAATTGCTAAAATCTGGCTCTACACCATTAGCTTTGGCTGCCGCATCAGCGTCAAAAAGAGGTTTGTTTTCAACATCCCAAAAAGGATTTTTGACATGCGCGTTTTTCATCATTGTAACAATTTCATCTACAATTTTCGGGTGTTTCATAGCAACGTCAATTGTTTCACCAGGATCTGTTTTTAAATTGTATAATTCAACATTAAGGCCTTTTCTGCGATTCAGCACCACCGCCTTCCAGGGCCCATAGCGAACTGCACAATTGGGCGTCCACTCATAGAGTTCCCAGTACAAATATTTGTGTTGTTTTTGATGTTTTGGCTTCCCCAACAGCGTTGGTAACATGGAAATGCCGTCTGTTTCTCCTTCAATTGGGGTAGAGGTTAGTTCCGAAAATGTTGGTAACATGTCCCAAAATGCAGAGATGTGATTGCTAGTGGTTCCTGATTGTATTTTATTGGGCCAATAGGCAAACATAGGCGAGCGGACCCCCCCATCATACATATTACGCTTTCTTCCTCTTAGGTCTCCCGATGTTTTAAAAAATTCCAAACTTCCCCCTTTACCATGTGCGCCATTATCGCTGTTGAAAAAAATCAGAGTGTTCTTGTCAATACCAAGATCTACCAAAAGGTTGGCAATTGCACCAATGTCTTTGCTCATTCTTGAAACCATTGCAGCTTGAATTTTCATTTTTTCGGGCCAGTCTTTGTTCTCGTATTGCGCCAAATCTGGAACTTGCCATTTCAAATGTGGAATGGTATAAGCCAAATACAAAAAGAAAGGCTCAGATTTATTTGATTTGATGTATGAAATGGCTTTTTCGGTAAAAAGATCGTGGCTGTAGTCGTTCTGTTTTCCATTTCCATTGTCTAAAAATTGTTTTTCACCATTAAGCCATAGATATTCTGGATAATAATTATGCGCTTTGCGCTGATCGGTATAGCCGTAAAAATAATCAAAGCCTTGTTTATTGGGATTTCCAGTATTGTGAAAACCGCCCAAGCCCCATTTTCCAATACAAGCTGTTTTGTAGCCTGCTCTCTGCATCAATTTACCCAAGGTTTCTGTACCTTCTTTGATCGGTGTTTGCCCATTGGGATAACCAGGGCTGTTGGCCCTAATATAGGCATGGCCAGGATGTTTTCCAGTCATTAAAGATGCCCGACTGGGGGCGCAAACGGCATTGCCGCAGTAATGGTCTGTAAATCGCATACCATTGGCTGCTAAATGATCCAGTTCGGGAGTTTCTATCATTTGTTGGCCGTTATACCCAACCTCGCCATAGCCTAAATCGTCACTTAAGATATAAATGACATTGGGTTGGTTTTGTGACCACAATTGAAACATTACAGCCATTAAAAGAAGGCTGCGTATCAAAGTATTTATCTTATTTTTCAAGTGTAATTGTTTAAAAAAATAAAAGTAATGATTTTAAAAGATAAAGGCTTTGTGAAATTAACGGAAACTAGTCATTTTTTATCTCACAGTTTTAAGGGGCTCAAATCATAAAAAAACTTCAGGTAAACCAAGAATGGGTACCAAATTGGTTTCGTGGAACGGGTTTTTTATGAGATGAATAATATTCAAGGCCTTTGAGCACTGAATTTAAATAGGATTTGAGTTTTGGTCTAATAACAGTGCAATGAAAAATGGGATATAATAATTTAGGTATTTTACTGCTGGTGTAAGGATTAATAGTGATTTTTACATAAGTTGATGTTCCGTTGTCAATTAATTGCCATTTAACATCAGATTGTTTCGCATTTTTACTGCCAATTTTCAGACGGTAACCAATCTTTGGTTTCCATTCTACAAAAGTTCTATAGTAAGTGAGACCATTTAAATAGATTAGTTGATCTTTTAAAATCGCAGCGTTTTTAGATTCCAATACTTTGTTTTCTTTACAAAAAGGGTGGAATTGATTTAAGTGGCCTGGAGAAGAAATGAGTTTCCACAGCGCATCAGCACTGTTTTCAATTTTAATTTTTTTTGAAATTCGAAACATTTTAA
>TARA_B100001057_G_scaffold418938_1_pt1 | contig 11485 bp, 10 predicted proteins | sample TARA_B100001057 | Tara Oceans TARA_B100001057 (sample SAMEA2621839) | marine metagenome | biome: marine biome (ENVO:00000447); feature: surface water layer (ENVO:00002042); material: "saline water (ENVO:00002010), including plankton (ENVO:xxxxxxxx)" | depth 5 m | reverse complement strand
TAAATATTTTATGATGAATTTCAAATTCCTCATTGTATACAATTCTATCAGGCATTTCTCTTGCTATATAATCTTGAGGAAAATCTAAACAAACTGATTTAAAACCATTATCTACAATCCAATTTGCTGCATCTAAGTCAATGGAGGGAGCCATCAAATGCCATTCTTTGCTTTCATACCCAACCTTATTAGTTAAATCTGACCTCAGAATTATAAGATCTTTTTTATTATTTAAATCAATTCTTGATTGAATCATATCTCTAGTAACTCTAAAAGGTAAATCAAATTCGCTTAAATCAACTAAATTTGCTTGGTTGATAAATATGTCTAAACCTTCATTTGGCAATTCTTGAATTGTTTTTCCGTCACGCTTCATATGTATTGGTGCATCACAATGATTAAATCCATGACCAGAAAAGATAAAGTTTGGCTCATTTCTATTATTTCCAAATTGATCTTTATAACTATTTTCCCAAATATCTAATTTCCATCGCCAATGATTAAATAAAGGCGTAGCAACATCAATTATATTTCCTTTTTTATTAAACCATTCATCTATCAAAACTGGTCTAGTTGGAGAGGTTGAACCCTTAGGAATTGATAAAGGCAAACCCATATAATAAGTTTCACTATTTTTTTGATTAGAAACAAAATTTTCAGTTAGAAGAATATCATTTTCTAGTAGTTTAATTTTAAATTCATGATTTGGATTAATAAAATCAAAACTTGAGTCATTTCGTTTTGACTTGATGCTTTCACAATTAAAATCCACTACTAGATGATTAATTTGAGAGTCTTTTAAAATTTTGATTACATCAATATCTATTTTAGGTGTTTTTTTCCAATAATTATAATCTTTAATAGTAAAATCTTTAGAATGACCGGTTGATATTATGCAAATATTTATATTTGATAAATCAATGTTATTAAGTTTATCTCTTAAAGAACTAGCATCTATTTTTTGATTAGTAAAATTTAGTACAATAGATGGTCCACAAAAAAGACTCAAATGATAATCATCTAAATTTTTTAAATTTGAGTCTAACCATTTAGGAGTTGTGATATATGTAAATCCACTACCAAACCATTTAAACCCAAATTCTTGAAATTGATCTTTATTTTTATAAGCCTGTGAAATGAAGGTTGTTGATGCCCAATTCCAATTAGGTTCTATTCTCTGAGAACAATCAATAATTTTTGACATTTTTAAAATAATTAAAGTAAAAAGAAAAGGCCAGTATGATACTGGCCTTTTAAATATTAAATTTTATGAATTTTTAAATGACTCCCAAGAATTTAACCATTCTTCTCGATTATCTGGAGACTTTCTTGGTGAGAGATTAGCCATAAATACTTCATCAAATTTATCAATGTCTGCAAGATTTAATAATTCTCTTTTATCCATTGGTAATTTTGTTGCTGCTTTTTTATTAGGCACCATACTATAATATGTTTTAGCTGTTGCTAATTTCGCCTGAAAGTCAGGTTCTGTAACATATCTTAAGAACTTAATAGCATTTGCTTTTCTTGGAGTATTTGCAGCAATACAAACAGCTTGATCCCAGGTAACCCCACCCTCTTTTGGAACTAGGGCTTTAAATGGAAGACCATCATCATACATTCCAGCTTGAACCCATTCACCCGCAATAGCTAAATCGTAGCTTTCACCAGCCATAGCTTGTATTACTTGCGATGTATTACCAATAAAACCAACATTAGGTCTTAATTTTGATAAAGTACTGTTAAGTGAGCTAAATTCAGAACTGCTTAAATCATAAGGGTTTGCATTTCCGTTATATTTTGACATACATCCCATATTTGGTAGGAACCAGTCAAATAATGCCACTCTACCTTTATTGGCACTATCAAAGAGCACATCATAGCTCGATACATCCGACTCACTAAATTTATTGTGATTATATGTAATACCATAATAACCAAATCTATTTACAATTGCATACATCTTTCCATTAACATAACAAGGTGGCCAGTTTGCAATAATGCTAAAATAATCCTCTAAAGGAAAATCAGATGGATTTAATTCCATCAATAATCCATCTTTTGCAGCTTGTGGAATATATGCACTTGTAGGTGTTATTAAATCAAAAGTTCCTGGAGATGATGATTTAATCAAAGCAACCATTTCTTCGTCTGATCCATCATGGATTTTTAAGTTAACCTTAATTCCAGAATTGCTCTCAAAAGCATCTAGCATTCCTGGTTCTTCATATCCTCCAAAAGCAAGGACATTTACTTCAGAAGCTGCCCATGAATTTCTCACAAAACCATATGGTGCGAAAGTCATGATACCAGCTACAGCAGCAGAAGATTTTATAAACTTTCTTCTACTAAATTTATTTTTTTTCATATCTTCCTCCTTCAATACTTTTTTAATTATAATATAATTGAATGAGTAACTTAATTTTTAAATAGTTCATTTTGGACTTTTAAAATTAAAAATCTTTGATTAATAATTAAATAGATAACTAGATTTTTGGTATTATAAAATATGATTAAATTTTTAAATCACTCAAATTATATTTCAAAACATTGGAATTGGGCTTCACAAATCACATACCAATCAATTGAAAAATTCCATTTGGAGGTAACAAAACACGGGTTTACTCATGTAGATGCACCATCTCATATGATTAAAAATGGCAAATCTTTGAACGATTGTGAATTAGACCAACTATGTGGATGGGCTAAGATAATTGATGTGTCAGAATGCTTAATGGATAAGCCAATAACTAAAGAATTTTTAGAAAAAAGAGCTCAAAATATACAAAAAGGAGATATTGTTGTTCTCAAAAGTAACCTAAATGATATTTATCCAAATAATTCAAAAGTATATTGGGAAAATTCTCCTTATCTTGAGGATAGTGGGTCTGAATATATAATTTCAAAAGGTGTTAAAGCAATTGTATTTGATTTTCCTCAAGACAGGGCAGCAAAAGATCTTCAATTTAGAGTTGTTAAAAATAAAGAGTTTACTGAACATCAAATTGTACTAGGGGCCGGAGTCATGCACGTCGAACACGTAGTGAACTTGAATTTAATAAATACAGAAGAATTTTTCTTATTTGCATTACCAATAAAATTACCTTTTGCGGATGGAGCTAACTGTACCCCTATTTCATTACACAACATTAAAAAGAAAAATTATTCTATTATTGATCATTCAAAATCGATGGATAACAATGATAATTTTAAAAGCTATCTTACATTATCATTTGAAAAAGGAGATCAAGTTCAAGAAACTGGTTTTTCTCTTTTAGGTATTACACATACTTTATTTATATCATCAAATGAAAAGGCCTATAAAAATATGTTTGAAAAATTAGTTATAGATAAATTTGAAATAATATCAAACATTAATGAATTAGGTCAAAAAGACTATGGTGCTGTATTTATAAATAATGAAAAAATAGACTACGATCTATTATGTGAAGGACTTAAAGAAAAGAAAATTGATATTTTGTGTTTACCTTCCCAGCCATGCATAAAAAAATTACAAGAGATACAAAAAATAGTTGATAAGATTTTTATAAATTTAGAAAATTTAAATCAAATTAATAGTAATTCAAAAATAATATTTGGTATCTTAAAATTTGATAAAACACTTATCTCACCCGTTAGGATCATCTCTATATCATAAATAAAATCGATCTTAGTGGACTCTTGGATACAAAACGTATCTGGATGCTATAGAATTTACCAGTGGCATTGTTTCAGAATAATTATTTTTATTTTCAATTTTAATATTTATTGATTTATCAAAATTATTTAAAAAATATTCAAAATCTGAAATAAAATTTTTAGTTGGATGAATGGAAAAAGACTTACCTGACTTTGATTTTGACTTTTTATAAAGTTTCTTATCTTTTATAAGTTTATTTATCCTTCTAATACCAGTGGCATGAGGTAAATTTGCATAACTAATTAAACTTGTTGTAGATGTGATTTTATTTTCTATATGATTTTTAATTACATATGAAAATATTTTCCAATCAGTTTCAAATTTTGAGTTTTTGAATTTTTTTTCGTAAGTTAAAAAGAGAGTGTCTATATGATCAATTAACTTTATTAATTTATTTACATTAATCATAATTAATTAAACCACACAATCAAAGAAATTGAAAGAATATGAATTAAAAAGATTATTTGTTAATAACCTTTAGATAGACTTACTATATTAGTTAGCTTTTTCTTATTACTTTTAAATCTTTTTAGATTATCAAGAAAAAAATCAATCTTATCAATGATTTCGGTATCTAAACCACCCCCAGAATGTTGAGTAAGAACTATATTATCCAAGGACCATAAAATTGAGTTTTTTTTCAAAGGTTCATCATTAGTAACATCTAAAGCCGCTCCCCGAATTTGATTTTTTTTTAAAATTTGAATTAGATGATTTTCATCTACAGAATTCCCTCTGCCGACATTTACAAATATGCAATTTTTATTTAAAGAATTTAACTTAGATTTATTAAAAAAATTATTTGTCTTACTAGTTCCAGGAAGTGCTGAAATTACTAATTCAGCTTTTCTTAAATGTTTAATTATATTATCTTTTTTTGATTTTGAATTGAAAGAAATAATTTTACAGTTAAATGGTTTTATGTAATTTTTAAAAAATTTATTAATACTACCATTTCCTATTAATACAACATATTTATTATCCAAAATAGAAAGAGAGCTTCTAATTGGATCTCCAACCCATTTTCTTTTTTTTTTTAAATTTTCAGTTTTAATAATACCTCTATAAATTGCTAAGATTGACGCTAATGCAGTTTGAGCAACTTGCTTTGCAAAAAACCCTTTAAGATTAGTAATTGTAATTTCTTTATTTAATTTTTCTAAATACATATACTCAGAAAAACCTGTGGACTCTAATTGTACCCATTCTAAATTTTTACTTTGTTCAATCATTGGAGGTGCAATATTTCCAAAAACAATATTAGATTGTAAAAATTTATTATCAATTTTATCTAGTTTTGAAAAATATAGTTCGTCTCCTTTAATTTTGGCTCTAAAATATTTTTTATCTGACTCACTAATTAAGTCAGATAATTCTTTAGTCACATAAATGTACATCAAACTAAGTTTACTTAAGAGTAAACCAAATAGTTTTAATCTGTAGGTATTGATCTAAAGCCTCAGTACCATTATCTCTGGATAAAGATCCTGATTGCTTATAACCTCCAAAAGGGGTTTTAATATCTCCCTCAGAAAATCCATTAACTGAGACAGTTCCACATCTTAAGTTTTTTGCCATGTTGAAGGCCTTATCTACATCTTGAGTAAATACAGTGGCGTGCAATCCATAATTTGAATTATTTGCTGTTTCTAGGGCTTTTTCCATTGATTTAACTGGTAATACTCCTAATACAGGTCCAAAAATTTCTTCTTTTGATATAGTCATACTCTCATTTAAATTATCAAATAATGTAGGATAAACAAATGAGCCTTTAGATCCCATTGTAGCTACCCCTCCATGAAGAAGAGAGGCTCCTTCGTCTATTCCTTTTTGAATGTATCCATTGACAGTGTTAAAGTGATCTTCAGAAATCATTGATCCCATTTCTGAAGTTGGATCAAGTGGATTTCCAACTTTTAGAGACTTAGTTTTCTCTAATACTTTATGTAAAAAATCATCTTTTACTTTTTCATGAATAATCTGTCTCATATTAGCAGAACAATTTTGACCACCATTCCAATAAGCTGACATAGCTGCATTTTCAATTAAATCATCATTAATATCCGCATCATCTAAAACTATGAACGGGCTTTTACCACCCATTTCTAGGCCAATTGTTTTAAGATTACTCTCACCTGAATATCTCATAAATAAAGCACCTACTTCTGTTGATCCAGTGAATGACACGGCGTCAATATCTGGGTGTCTGCCTATTGCCTCTCCAGTATCGCCAAAACCAGTAATTACGTTAAAAACACCATCAGGTATTCCTGCTTCTTTTGTTAATTCAGCTAATTTTATAGCAGTAAGTGGTGATTGTTCTGCAGGTTTTAATATTACAGAACAACCAGCAGCTAACGCTGGTGCTGCTTTCCATGCCGCCATAAGTAAAGGAAAATTCCAAGGGACAACTAGACCTACCACTCCTATTGGCTCTTTCACAATAAAACTAGAAACATCCTGTCCTGTTGGAACTACTTTACCAAAGGTCTTATCAATTAACTCTCCATACCATTGAAAAAAGTTTGGAACTTCGCCGCCTACCTCATTTAAACAATCAGTTATGGTTTTACCACTATCTAAACTTTCTAAGACTGACATCTCTTCAGAATTTGCTCTTATTAATTCAGCGAGTTTTAAAAGGGACTCTTTTCTTTCTTCTGGTGAACACTTAGACCAAACTCCAGAATTAAAAGATTTCCTTGCAGAGACGACAGCTTTTTGAACATCTTTATCATTACACTTTGCAACATTGGCAATAATCTCTCCAGTAGCTGGATTGATTTTTTCAAATGATTGCCCATCGATTGGATCAACGTATTTACCATTAATAAAAGGTCTAGTTTCAATTTTTAGATTTCCGGCTATTTTTTCATAGTTTTCAGTTGTCGACATGTTTATTCCTCCATTTCTTAATAATATTATGTCTTTTACCTATATTAAAGTCTCCAATAATTGTCATTTGGCTGCCCCCTATCTACTACGACACAGGAATATACAGCTGACTCATCAAAAATATATTTATTTTCAATTTCTTCATTCATTGTAATACCAATCCCGGGTTTTTTAGGTCTCATTAAATACCCATCAGTTATTTTTCTTTGATCTGTGAATAAATCAGACTCTAAATCATAAGGAATCATCGGAAGTTCAACTAAATTACCTCCTGAAGCAAAACAAGCATGATAATTAGCCATAATAGCAACTGGACCTCCCCAAGCGTGAACTACGGTATCAACTGATTTAGACTTTGCATGTTTAAAAACTTCAAGAACTGCATGAATGCCACCAATTACCGATGCATCAGGTTGTACAAAATCATAAGTACCTAAATCTATTCTTGAAATCATCTCTTCTTGGGTAGTGATAATTTCTCCACCACATATTTTAATATCAAATTTATCTTTTAGTTTTTTAAAACCTTTTATATCAGTTGGGCCAACAGCTTCTTCAAGAAATAAAATTTTCTCTGGTGTTATTTTTCTTACACTATCAATAAAATTTGTAACTTCATCAGCAGATAGTGGAGGATCAGCTAAGTTTTGACACATATCAATTCCAATTTCAATTTTGTATTTTTTTGCCTCTTCAATAATCCAAGCTGTTCTTAAAATATCTTTTTCTGTAGATCTAATTTTATATTTTTTGATACCGAGAGATTTAAGATACTCTAATTCTTCAATAAAATGTTCTTTTGTATCACAGATACCTCCACTGCCATAAACCTCTACCTTATCACTAAAACTTTCTCCAAACATTTCATATGCTGGGATTTCAAGACATTTACTTTTTGCATCAATGAGCGCTATTTCAATTGCACTTGTTGTATGACGAGCAGCGCCTTGCAATGACCAATAATCACAAATGCTGCATAGATCAAGATATCTTCTTTTAATATCAAAAGCATCTTTTCCTAATAAATAAGGTTTACATAAATCAACAATTGACTCAAAAACTTTTGGAGCAAAAACTCCTAGATACCCCTCACCATAACCTTTAGTTCCATTTTCTAATGTTACTTCAACTAAACCTATTGTTCTCTTTGGTCCATTAGGAAAACACTCTAGTATTTCAGGGTGATTTTTATCTCCATAATTTGCAGTTAGTAATATTGTCCTAATATCTTCAATCTTTTTAGTCATTTCATTGTTTTAAATGAGGAACTCCAATATTTTTCATGTATTCAAAAGTTTGCTTGTTATAAACACCTCTAATATCTCTAGTTGGTGGTCTGCATCTACTGCTTGGTAGACCAACTAATTCCATGCATAATTTATCCAAATAACCATCACCAGAGGTATAATTTTTTTCGATTTCAACCCAAAGCTTATAAAATGGCATTGCCTCTTCAATCATCATTCTACCTATTTCTTCATAGTTTTTATTTTCAACCTCATTAATAAGTTTCGCTCCCCACTCTGGCCAAAAATTACACAAGTGCACTTCAAAGGCTTGGGCACCTAATGATTTCATCGCTGAATAAGGAAAAAAAAGATTATTGTCTATTATTGTATATTTTGATGAATAAGTTGAAGTAACATCCTCAAATTCCATTGCGTCAGTCCTAGGAGTTGCCCACTTTAATCCTGCAATATTTGGAAGATCAGATAATTTTTCAATTAACTGATTGGAAACACTTGTTGATGTCCAAAATGTATTATACAAAATCAAACCAACATTAGGAGCTGCTTTGGAAGCTGCTTGTATATATTCAATAAAATCGTCTTCGGTGTGCATGAAATAAAAAGGACATGATACTTGAATAAAATCAAAATTATTAGACTGAGCAATTTCTGCTAATTTGATTAATTCTAAAGTACTTGTTGTCTGGCCACCTAAAGCTATAGGAACTCTGCCATCGACTATTTTTGAACTCTTTTCTGCTAATTCTTTTCTTTCTTCAAAAGTCATAGTAGAAAAATCTCCAGCGGCGCCACCAAAAAGTAAAGTTGAGTTTTTAGAATTTAAACCATTATTTAAAAGAAAATTTACATAATCATTAATTGCTGAGATGTTTAAAGGCAGGCCCTTGGAGTCTTCGAAAGGTGTAGGAATAGTAACGTAACACCCATGAAGTTTATTTTTTAATTTTTCTATATCCATCATTTATTTATCCTTTTCATTGATATGTGCCAAGGTATGAGTATTTTTTCCATGAGAGTTACAAAACCAAATAAACTCAAACCAAGCAGTGTGAGAAAAAATATTCCTGCAAAAGCAAGATCAGGTCTCATATTTCCAGTAACAATAGAAATATAAAATCCTAACCCCTGATCAGATCCGATAAATTCTGCAATAGTAGCACCAACCGTGGCATTTATAGCTGCATACTTAAAACCAACAAAACATTGAGGCATTGCTGCAGGAAGTCTTATTTTAAAAAAAGTCTTAAGAGCATTTGCTCCTGTAGATCTATGAAACAAAGTGAGTTCATTGCTTAGCGAATTAAAAGCTAAAATAGCATTAAGAACTATTGGGAAAAAACAAACCAAGACTACAATTATAACTTTAGGTAATAAACCAAAACCAAACCAAGAAATAAATAAGGGAGCAAAGGCTATTTTAGGTGTCATTTCAATACTTACAAAAAAAGGATAAAGGGTTCTTCTCAAGATTGAGGAGAAAGAAATAGCAATTCCAAAACCTAAACCTAATATGATTGCAATAGCATAACCTATGATTGTTTCGAGTCCAGTTACACCGGTGTAATATATAAGCTTATCTATATCTGCGGATCCTTTTTGGACTATTTCGGTTGGAGCGGGAAGAATATATCTTGGAACATCAAATAATGGGATTGAATACTCCCAAAATAAAAAAAATAATACAAAAAATAAGATTAACATCCATCCACTAGCTATCCATCTTAAAAAACCAAATAATTTATTTTTAGATGACGCCATATTCGTGAAATACCTCTTGAATTTCATGTACGTATTCAAAAAATTGATTAGATCTTTTAACATTAAGATCTCTTGGGTAAGGAAGATCTATATTAATTTCTCTATCAACAGACCCAGGTCTTGGAGAAATTAAAATAACTCTGCTAGAAAGTTGGACAGCCTCTTCAATAGAATGAGTTACAAAAACTACTGTAGGTTTATTTATCATCCATAAATTTTGAATATCTGATCTAATTTTTTCTCTAGTCATTGCATCAAGTTTTCCCAAAGGTTCATCTAAAAGAATTGTGTTAGGCTCATGTATCATAGCCTGACAAAAAGCTGCCCTTTGTTGCATTCCTCCTGATAACTCAGAAGGATACCTATTTGCAAAATCTTCCAATTTTACAGATTTTAAAATGTTAAAAATTTTATCTTTATATTCATCTATATCTAAATTTCGAAGTTCTAATTGTAATTTTATGTTACCCTCAACCGTTCTCCATGGAACAAGAGTGTTATCTTGAAACATAATTCCAATATCATTTTTAGGCCCATGCACAAACTTTCCATTAAAAGAAATATCTCCGCTTGTTGGCTCTAAAAGGCCCGCCATCATAAGCATCAAAGTTGATTTTCCACATCCAGATGGACCCAAAACAGAAACAAATTCTCCGCTATCTATTGAAATATCTACTGGTCCAAACGCATGAACTTCATCCTCGCCCTCGCCAAATACTTTTTTTAATGAATTAATTTTAATAAATTGTTCCATGGGTGGAGTGTAAATGTAGCCAATAAACTATTGGCTACATTGAGATGTGTTATTAGAGGAAATCGTTAGTATAAAAATCTGCTGCATTAGCTCCAGCATCTAGATCATTATACTCCTTCATTAGTTTAACCATGCCTTCCCAGTCTGAAGCAACGTTTAGACCAAGAACTTTATCAGTATTAGCATTTGAGTATAAAATACCAAGCGTAACATCTAATACTTCTCGAGCCTGTTGTTTACCTGCATCTTCTGCGAATGATCCACCAACAATATCTGCCATTGCATTAACTGCTGCATCGGGATTTGCTTCAGCTTCAGCATAAGCTTCCATTGTAGCTTGAACAAATCTCTTAACTAAATCAGGATTATTTTTGATTGTATCAGTATGTGTTGCAACACAGTATCCAACTTGATTTACACCAAAGTCAGAATAAGGAAATGCAACTGGCTGATCACCACCGTTAGCTTTGATTTCAGCTGGCTTGTCATCTAAACCACCTAAAATACCGACAGATCCACCACTACCTTCTAGGTAACTTGATACTAAAGCTCCGTCAGGTACAACAGTTATGTTTATATCAGACTCTGATAAACCAGCATTAGCTAATACAATTGGAAAGAATGTATTTACACCAGCGTTTGCAGTTGTAAGAATTTCTTTTCCTTTTAGATCTTGAATAGAACTCACACCAGCATCAGGTCTAACTAAAACAGCCTCTGTGCCCATTGCATCAATAACGCCAACAGATTTAACAGGAGCTCCTTTTGATGCTAAGTCAACCATAGCACCACATGAACCGTATGAGAAATCACTATCTCCATTAGCAACAAGTCTGTGAGCTGAACTCGAACCATTACCTGATCTAATGTCTAGATCGATACCATATTTTTCATAAATACCAGTAACAAATCCATGAGCAAAACCAGCATGTGAACCATAGTACATCCAGTTAAGCCTTAGTTTTACATCGTCTTCTGATTTGGCAACCGTTGCTAAAAATAGAAGAGATATTGTAGCAATTATAATTTTTGTAAATTTCATAATTCCTCCTTATTTAGTTTATTTATGACTAACATTTAAAACTAAAAATTGAATAAAATAACTATTTATTTCGACAATTAATTAAT
>TARA_B100001057_G_scaffold102745_2_pt1 | contig 11486 bp, 5 predicted proteins | sample TARA_B100001057 | Tara Oceans TARA_B100001057 (sample SAMEA2621839) | marine metagenome | biome: marine biome (ENVO:00000447); feature: surface water layer (ENVO:00002042); material: "saline water (ENVO:00002010), including plankton (ENVO:xxxxxxxx)" | depth 5 m | reverse complement strand
ATGGTTTCAAAGTTGCAAGCGGTCAATTATGCTACTCAAGCGGGAATTGGAGTCGTGGTTGCCAATGGTCGACGCCCGGAACAGCTTTCGGAGCTGGTCAAGGGTAAGGGGCGTTCTACTCGGTTTAAGATCTCTAGTTCAGCAACTTCCCAGGACCAACTTTGATTAAGCGCTAAAAGCACGGTTTCTTAAAAAACTTAATTGTTTTGGAGCGTATTGTCTTTGCCTCGGAGTGAGATAAGGCGATGGCCATTTTATCCTTTGATGTTCTAAAATTGCCTGCTTTTCAAAAAAACGACTTGTCAAATTACCATTTTTATGGTGCAAATAAAAAAGTAACAGTTTCTAAAAAATCCATGTATAAAATTACGACATTGTCATTTCTCTCGGGCATAATTGCCGCATCTGGCTCTCTTATCGCGTATTACCCACTTGATGGCGACTTCGTGGATGCATCTGGTAACGGAAACGATGGTGTAATGTTGGGTGGAGTCAGCTACGGCGGTGGTGCCGGTGCCATTGGCGGGGGACAATCTGCTGTCTTTGACGGTGCTGCGGGCACCTATGGAAGTATTGAAGGAGGCTTGCAGCTGGTAAGAAACGAAACTTTCTCGGTCGCAATGTGGGTCAATGCTGATGGCACAGCCAACCGTGATAAGCGTATTTTTTCTGAGGGAACATCTACAAACAACAACCCTCTTTTTAATGTGGGAACAGCCAACAATGCTAATGATGGTACCGTTGATATCTACATTCGAAATGGGGCTTCCTTAAATCACCCACGTTCTACTGGCGAGGCTTTTGATGGGACTTGGCACCACGTTGCATTTAGTGGTGGATCTGACGGTCTGCTCGACCTTTACATAGACGGCGCCTTTGACACGACTTTTGACTATTCCGCAATCCCAGCATTCGGAGAGCTTAATACGACCACAATTGGTGGTATTCTCAGAGGATCAGATTGTTGTAACTTTAATGGATCTATTGACGATGTGAGCTTCTGGGATTCAGATCTTACTACGGGAGAAATTTCAGCTCTTGCAGGTGGCGCGAGTGCGACTTCGCTTTCCGGAATTCCTGAGCCTACTTCGGCAGTCTTGTGCCTGACTGGACTCATTTTTGCTCTGCGTCGCCGGCGCTAGGCTCGTTGAGGTTTCGAGAATTCGTCAAGAAACTCAACTAATCTTCTACGAGTCGGTAACCTAAGGGACCGGCTCGTTTTTTGTCTGCTAATAAAATTATTATGAATTACCAAACACTCGCCTGTTGGAGACCTATTCTCGCCGGATCTCTTGCTCTCCTGCCATTTTGCGCACAATCTGAACTCGTTGGCTACTACAAGCTCGATGGAAATTTCGACGATTCTTCCGGAAATGGAAATACCGGAGAATTGTTTGGTGGAGCTTCCTATGTTCCTGAATCTCCCACGGCTCTAGGAGGTGGACAATCTGTTCTTTTTGATGGTCAGCCTGGCACCTATGGAGCGATCAATCCTTCTCCGAAAGAAGGGCTCTCTATCACGGCCCAACCTTTCCACAGCGTCTCAATGTGGGTAAAAGCAGATGGGCTCCAAAATCGAGATAAAAGAATTTTTTCTGAAGCCCAGTCCGCGAATAATAATCCTCTATTTAACGTTGGGACAGCCAACAATGCCGACAATGGCACTGTTGACATCTACATTCGTGCCGGGGCTTCATTAAACCATCCCCGCTCGATCGGAATCGCCTTTGATGACACCTGGCACCATGTTGCGTGGACTGCCCAAGGGAAGGTCATGGACCTCTATATAGACGGAGTCTTCGATAGCCAATTTGACTATAATGCCATTAATGACTTCATCCCGACTACAACGACAATTGGGGGGATTCTCCGAGGAAGCGATTGTTGTAACTATTTTGGTAACATCGACGAGGTCGCTATTTGGGATTCTATTCTTAGCGCTGACGATATTGCTTCACTGGCAGAGGGCACATCTGCGGATGAACTCACTGGAGTAAAACCAAATCTAGACCTCGATGATGATGGCCTTCCCAACAAGTGGGAAGTAGAAAACGGGCTAGATCCAAACGACAATGGCGCCGTTGATCCAAAGAATGGAGCCAATGGTGATCCGGATAACGATCAGCTTACAAACGCTGATGAATTCGCCAATGGAAGTAACCCTAACGATGCGGATACCGATTCGGACGAAGTCAAAGATGCTCAAGAAATTGCACTTGGGACCGATATTCTTGATCCCGATTCTGACGGTGATGGTCTACTCGATGGAGATGAGGTGACTCGAGGAACCAACCCCCTTGCAGCTGATACTGATGGTGATGGCATCACCGACAACGGTGAAGTCTTGGCTGGTACTGATCCTAAAGACCCTAAAAGCTTCCCTGCAGAGGATGATTCTCTGGCGGCCTACTGGCCCCTTGATTCTACCGATGGAACTACCACTCCTGATCTAGGGCCATACGGATACGATCTCGAATTACGCAATATGGATGCCACGAATTTTGTCACTAGCGAGGGACGGGCTGCAGTCTCTTTTGATGGCATCGAAGATTTTCTGGTAAGAAAAAGCAATGCGAACGACATCTTACCGATTACAAAAAATGCGGCATTTACGATTTCGATGTGGATCAAAGCCGCTGGGGCTGGTCAAAATGATCGGCGTTTTTTCTCGGAGAGCTCTGAATTCAGCAATGACCCCTTGTTCAATATTGGAACCCGTAACAATGGATCTGATAATACAGTAGACATTTACTTGAGAGACGGCGGAAGCCCCAATCATCAGTTCTCAACTACTGAGCCGTTCGATGACACATGGCACCATATTGCCTACACTCATGATGACACTACAATGACCATTCAACTGTATGTTGATGGAGTTCTGGATCGAGATAATTGGACTTTTAAAGATATCGTCTCTCCTGATGTGAATTACACTACAATTGGGGCAATTTTGAGAGCCAATCCATCTCATTGGGCACAGGGTTTAGTGGATGAAGTCTCTCTTTGGTCATCGGTCCTCCCAGCGACGATAATTGCGGAATTAGCCTCCGGGGCGACTCCAATAGAAGTTACTGGAGGAGGAACTATTTTCGGGATCACCTCTGTAGACCGCCAAGAAAATGGTAACGTTTCGTTAACTTGGAACTCACGTCCCAACACGGCTTATATTCTTGAGGCAAGTCTCGATCTTGCGAATTGGGTCGAGATCGATGATGGCGTTCAGTCTCAAGGGGAGGAGACGATCTATGTCTTTCCTTCCGGTGTGCCTGGTCTAGACACCGATATTGAGTCCCGAATATTTTTCCGGATACGGAAATGATCAGAGGGTAAAATCCATTTTTATCCCGCGTCTTTGAAAAGGTGTGGGATTTTTATTTTACAACTGCTCGCAATCTCAAAAATTGTGAGGCGATCGATTCTTTTGGCGAAAGAGTTACTCGTATTTTACCATGAGAATCTTCCTCGCGAGAAACTCTGACTCCTTTCGCTGATAGCGGTTTCCAGTTTCTAAGGTCTTCCGAAACCTCTGCGATTAGCGCTACGTCTTCGGCTGCGGAGTTCTCAAGATAGGAAAATCTTATTTGGTGATCAAATCGTTGCACTAAGAGAGGACCTGACTGATTGGAGTCTTGGTCAGAAGTTCCCATGGCATATTCGAGAAGTGCTGGGATAAGGTCTCCATCAGAATCCTCGGATGGATTACCCGTAAATCGAGTTGCGTCTGTTTTCCCTGGGTTACCACCTGAAAATCTACTACTTCTCCAGTTTTGTTCTTTGCTATGATCGGGTGAAGATTCTGGATATTTCAGGGTCAGTGAAGGTCCCTCACCATCTGCTCCTTGAGGCCAACCAGCATCGTCAGAATAAGAAAAATCTCGGATGATCTGTCCGGATTGATCTACAAGAAGCAGGCGTTCTCCACCGTTACTGAGATTACCTGAAAATTCTCCTACGACCGTGATTTCTTCACCGTGTTTTTGATGGAATGCATTAAGATCCTTTACCAAGACCAGGCGTTTTCTAGGAAGTAGATCTATACCGTAAGAAAACTCAAATTGAATTCCCTCGATGAATTTTATTCCACCTAAGTGTAATCGCTCAGTTGATGAAATATTCATCAACTCGATATAGTCGTAATCACTCGCTTCCCCGGCATGATACATGATTTCCGAAATCACGAGAGTCTCTGATGACGCAGGAACTCCTACCGCAAAAACTGCTTCGGTCAGAGCTGACCATTGATTACCCATGAGGCTGCGCGCTTTGAGTGTGCCACTGGATGTAATCGTAACCTGATCTTTGTAACGCAGTGCGGAAGGGGCCAGCAATTCACTTCCTCCGCCAATTAATTGGGAAGATATTAGGAAATCACTGCTATTAACCCCATCGTTCAGTCCGTGAATCGAAAGAAGATTTCCGCCGACCTTGAGCTGATCAAGGTGTGGCGAAATATCAAATGATTCTTGCTCTACCGCAAGATTGTCTTGATGGCCGCGGACCGCGCCGGAGTTCCAGCTGAGGTCTGAAGGGGCATTCGCCGACGCAATTTGAACACCATTAAGATATGCGACAAATCCATCATCATATCTCATTTTTAGATTAAGCGATCCGGTAGCTGACAATTGATCGGCCGAGAGCTCAAAAGGGATTCGAATGAGAGCCGATCTGCCGACACCCATCATTTTGGGAACAGTTGTGCCGATCAAACCATGGTAAACTGAAGGAGCCAATTCGTAGCCGACCCCTCCTCGGCCGCCCACCCAGGATGAATCGTCAAAATTAAGCTGACGCCAGCTCTCTTCGAATATTGTTGGTTCAGAAACCACAAACCTTGTTGGGTCTGACTCATCTAGAAGGATCGTTTCTGAAATTTTTCCTCCGCCGATCCGAGGGTCGCTGCCGTCTAGAGTGTAGTAAATTCTAGCCTCGCTTGGAGCGCTTATCTTTAATGGAAAACCTTCTTCGACTAATCCTCCAAACTGGCTCAACTCCGGAGCATCAATTTTTGGATAGAGATCCTGACCTCTGAATTGTTCTAGAACTATAGCCGAGCGCCTCGGAAACCAATTCTCTAACAAATCATTGCGAGTGATCTGAAAATCTACAGAAACAGTATAGGGAGTTGATCTTCGGTAATCTCCCCAACGAGCAGACTCAGCGATCAATGCAGTTTCGATATCACTAGTTAGGTTCATCCATAAATCTGCCGGGACGTTTCTTTCAGGGTGGGAAAGATCCCATGTCGGGTTGTCAGGATTAACATATAAGACGCCCCCATTAAAAAATGCTCGATGGAGACGGTCGGCAAAGAGGAGGCGGTATTCTGGATTCGACATGAGAGCATGGTGAAATTTTGTCGGTGAATCGTTGACTCTGCGATTAGGTTGGGTGTGGTCTAAATTGACAGAATTTTTCATCCCATGTTCGTTATCCCAGTCAAAGAAACGCCATCCTCCACTCGACCCAGTTCTGTCATAGCCCATGTAAAAATTCCCGGGCCAATCGTCCGCTGCCGCATACATATTGTGGATCATGTAATCGATCATCATTTCCAGATCAATCAGCTCAGCGAGCTCTTGGAATGCGGAGAAATCTGAGAGGTCACGATAACCTGCACTCCAATTCATCGGATCTACTTGAATCTTTGCTAGAAGTTCAAGGTAGGATGCCTGATTGCCATCGAGGACCTCCTCGTGATTTTTGATGATGTCCCAATTTTTTTTCGTCCCACCATATCGTGCTTCGCCATGACTGCTATCTGGTCTTTCCGTAGGGTTATAGACTCCCCAATAAAGACCATTGATGAATAAATGCACCCAGTTCCCATCAGGAGATTCGTGCCCCATACGGCGGTGAGTTTCGCGGGCCCAAGTGTCACGGACAAATTGTCCTCTCCGATTTTTGGACGAGCGATAAACCCAAGCATCTTGGGAATTTGAGCGTAAAACAAGCGTATCAAATTCTTGAGCGCCCTCTGGGCCGAACCATGGATAGCGTAGTTTTGAATTACCGTATTGTTTGCGAAATGCGAGGCGTAGAGAATGTTTCGGATTGGCAGTGGTATTGCGCGATGAGTTTCCCTGAATCCTGACGCCACAATCAATCTGAAGAGGTCTGCCCTCCAGTCCGAGTGGGAAAATTAGCTCCGCTGAACACGCTTTTTCCCAAGCGCTCCCTCGGGCCGTGCTATTTGCATAGATTCCTCTTGCTGGATCGAACCAATCATTCACATCCATGACAAGAGAGAGAGCAGGGAGTTTCTGGAGGGCGCTTCGTATGATTTTCTTAGCTTCGCTAGCCTCCAAATTAGGATCTCCAGCAATCAAAGCAAGATCACGGGGATCTTGGTCCATGCCGTAGTCAGCCCCGGTCCATGATAAAGAAAATCCTGGAGGATTGGACGGTTGATCCACGATGTCTATTGGAAATAGGTAGGTATGCGTATCCACGCCACTTGAGAGATAGCCTTCCCGAAAGGCGGCAGCCCTTAAAGTGGTGGTTCCTGAGATTTTGATTCCGGTTTTTGATGAGTAAAGAAGTCCTGTATTTGCGGTGGGTTGAGATCCGTCGAGGGTATAGCGAATGATCGCTTCTTCTTGGGCTTCAATTACCACATCGATAGGAGAATTATAGAATCCTCGGTTTGGATGAAATGAGGTATCACTCACGAACCCCAAGACTGCCTCACTGCTATTACGTTGACTAGGGGTAGGGACTAAAAGGTATCTGGGTTTCTTTTCCTCTTCCTCTCCCAAAGCATAACCAAAGCTGACATCTTTTTTTTGGGGGGGATAGGATGAAAATTCACTTACTATCTCGAAGCCCTCTTCGCCTCTTCGCTTCAAGAGGGCCAAGTTCCCTCCCCCTTTTTGAATCGTAAAATCGGTATGGAGTTGCCCTTCGGTGGTTCCCTTCCCCTCACCAGTGGCAAAGATTAAAAGATGTTCATTAGCACCAAGAAGAACACGGGGGAATATCCAAGGATCTTGATAGTCGGATGATGCGCTGAGCGCCCACCCGGAGAGATCAACGACTTCAGAGGTCGGATTCCAAATCTCAATCCAATCTGGTGAAGCTCCAGTGTCATCAATCAAGGCGGCCTCATTTGAAGCCATAAATTCGCTAATAAGCACTTCGTCCAAAATAACTGGAGGGGCAGTTGTGATCTCCCTGAGCTGATAGGCATTCATAAACTGGGAGCCGGTATCAGCATCAAAAGTTAGGGTTTGGATCGCTGAGTCAGCAGTAAATGTTCCTGTTGCGACAAGAGGCACACCTCTCTCATTGACGACTGTTTCGCCACCTAGTTCATCCCGAATGGTCAGACTTCGATTTACAGAATTATGATAGTAAAAGAATTGGACTTGATACCTTTGGCCTTTCACGAGAGCAGTCAAATTGGCGGTCTGGGGGTCGGCGCCACTTCGGTAGGCAATCGTGTCGAACAGTTCGTTAATGCCCGCACCATCCCGTTTACCGCTTTCGCCAGTGTTATAATTCAGGCCGATCAAACGAGCAGGAGAGTCACCAGAGGTAAAGTCAATTGGTGTAAATTGAACTCCATTGATACTTGGGGATTTGACCGCCCCATTTCCAAAGTTGCAGGCTTCGATTAAGTGACCTGAATTACGAACAACTTCAGCAGTATCAGAAGCCCCAACTTCCCATGAAAGGCGGGCCCCTTGGCAATAAAACAAGGAACTCGAAATCATCATTGAACTTATAAGAGCGGATCGATGAACTGACACGACAATGAGAAACTATTGCTACTAAAAAGATAAATCTATCTCGAATCTTACCGGAGTGATTTGTCTCGATAACAACTTCACCATGGACTCGGTCAGTTGGCACTTCACTTTGGGCAAGTGCGAAGGCACTCTTAGACCATGACGAAAGCAGAAAAGTCCTTCTTGTTTGATCTTCTTGAAACTCCAAGTCCGACTGGTTTTGAAATGCCTGGCCAGAAGGTTTGGGCCAAGTATGTTAGCCGTTTTGCAGATTCTGTAGAATGTGATGCCTACGGTTCGACTTGGGCGACCTTGAAGGGAACTTCAAAGGGAGTGGTGATGTTGGAGGCTCACGCGGATGAGATTGGCTATATGATCAAACACATCACGGATGATGGCTTTCTTTACCTCGACCGTGTGGGTGGAAGTGATTCGGCTACAGGGCGGGGGAGGAGAATTCAAATCATGGGTGATAAGGGAATCGTCCCGGGCATCATTGGGAATACTGCTATTCATCTGCGCCGAGATTCGCTTGGTTCCGAGAGAGCTCCCAAGATCCACGAGTTGTGGGTGGATGTCGGTGCTTCGTCACCAGAAGATATTTTAAAATTGGGTTTACGCGTTGGGCATCCAGCTGTTTATGCCGATGGGCCCACTGAATTAGGCAAAGACCGGGTTGTGAGTCGAGCGGTTGATAATCGAATCGGTGGATTTATGATTGCTCAGGTGATGAAGAAGTTAGCGTCGTCGAAGAATAAGCCGGCTTTCACTGTGGTCTGCCTGAATGCGGTGCAGGAAGAAATCGGAGGCTTTGGCGCGGCAATGGCAACCCACCGGATCCAACCGGATGTTTGTCTGTGCACAGATGTGACGCATGCGACGGATACCCCTGGACTGAGTGCCCCAATGTATGGGAAGGTCAATCTTGGAGGAGGTCCGACTGTGACTCATGGTTCCGCGAGTCATCCGTTAGTGGTTGAGAGACTGCTTCAGGTGGCAAAGAAAAAGAAGATTGAAATACAGCATGAAGCAGCGAGCCGGTTCACAGGAACAGATACTGATACGATTTTCCAATCGCGAGATGGAGTTCCTAGCGCTTTGGTTTCATTGCCCCTTCGGTGCATGCATTCGGTCATCGAAATGGCTGCTTATTCGGATGTAGATGCGACGACAAATTTGATGACAGGGTTTGTTGAGAGCCTTAAAAAGGGGGAAATCTTTCATCAATCTTTAAAGTGAATTGATTTTTCAGGTGACTGATCTGCGCCAACTGTTCTAATCAATGGAATGAAAAAACGTCGAGGACGCAGGGGTTTTTGGTGGTGGTCTTGGCTTCTTATCGCCCTGACAATCGGAGGGATCGTCGGCGGCTTTTTCTATGGGAAGAAGAAGTGGGATGAGGCCCCAAAGGAATACCTAGCCTATGCCGCCCTCTCATTTCACGTGCGTGATGCTTTTATGTCGGCCGGATCCACTGGGCTGGTGGACGCTAATGAGTCCGAGGTGCTCCGAAATGTAAAATCAGAACCATCCTTGAGAGGAATCGCCCTGAATCTGGACTTCGCCAATCAGTGGGGAGTGAACCAAGATGAAGCGGTCATAAGATTACGTAGAAGTCTTGATTTGGATTTGGATCAAGCGACTGATCAGTTGACCGTGTCAGCACGTTTGGATGATTCTCAGGATGCTGCGGATTTTGCAAATGCGGTTGCGGCCGAAATACCAAATCTGATCAAACGACTTGATGAGAAGAATAAAAAAGAGGTTATGGAGCAGTTTTCTAAAGAGGCTCAACCTCTTGTCGATAAAGAGGTGACTGCGAAAGCGAAGCTGAAAGATTCGCTGGCAGCCAAAGGTGTGAAGCTTGAACCGGGTCCAGGTGTAGATCTTGGGGATTACCTCTACATTCCGGAGGTTCTTGATGCCAAATTGGAGTGGGATTCGAGCAGTGAGGCTTTAAAAGTAATGTATGAAGATCAGGCAAAGTATCGCAATTATTGGTCAAAAAGCGTCAGGCCGTCTTTTGTGATGGCCAAAGCTATCGCGCCACCATCCTTTGTGGGACCGAATCTCCAGCCTTTCCAGACAAGATGGTCTGTTTATGGCATGACATTGGGGCTGATCGCGGGTTCCCTTTTGATGCTCATTTGCTGGAAGTTGTTTCCCTAAATTACTGGGTTAATTCAAATAGACCGGGGCTTGTATCCGAGGACTTGTGGTGCAAAGGTTACGGGAGTGCGCGGAATAGTTACATTTTTCTTAGCGGCTTCCTTGAGGGTTTTCTCTGGAGAACCGTCCGAAGTCGCTCTTGAATTTTTACGTGGATTTGACGGTAAATTATCTAAGACCGAGATTTCTTCTAGCCTCGCAATTTCACCTTTTTGTGGTCCTAAGAAAAGGACTCGTATTCTCGAGCTCTGGGAGGCTCGTGCGTCGTGGAAACAGAAGGGGAATTTCTCCTTCCTACCTCTCCGCGAGAAGGTAGACAGTGATCTCTCGGCGGTTTTAATCGGGGCGACTTCGCCAAATGGGCCGGATGTGAGCATGGTTATTTCACTAGGTGTGGTGAAGAAAGAAGGGGGATGGAAAGTTGCGCCCGTGGAGGGAAGTTTTGAAAATACCGGGTTAGGCTTTGAGGCGGACCTTAAAAGTCGGGTGCGTGATCTGGAAAACTGGATGGCCCTTGAGCGGACTTCTGAGATGACTATTTTGCTTCGTTCAGAGATGGAGAAATTTCGGAAAAAAATGGAAGGTGCAGTTTCGCCCGAGGATCTTACGGCTAATGATGCTAAGCAGGCTATGCAAGAGTTTTTGAATGCAGCTGAAGCAGGAAAGACCGATGCTATGATCGTTTGGCAGGGATTCCTCGAACGGGAGTCTTTGCCGGAAAGGAATTGGGAAATGAATTTGAAAGCCACCCGGAAGGGCATGGTTAATCAAGACAAGCAGAGGGTTTGGCGATTGCTCACTTCCCAGAAGGTGATGAAAGTCATTATTTCTAACGAGAAAAATGAAAGAGAGGCTCATGCCGAAGACCTTCTTAACTTCAACCCGGAGAGTGTAGAAAGAGAGGTTGAATTTTTGGTGGGTTTTCTCTCGAGTTTCGAGATTGAAGGCGAACGTTTGAATCCCATTCGATTCCGACTGAACAAGACGGATAAGGGGTGGCGCGTTTCTTTACCGGCTTTCTTCGCGTATGCTGACCAGGAGAGTCGTGCGTTTCGAACAGCAAAAAACGATGAGTCTGATTGGAAAGATCGTGAACTCGTGAAGAAAATGTTTCAGGTTTTTGAGGAGCAGAATCAGGTAGTGAGGGCGAAAAACCCGGAGGCCCTGCTAAAGTCGATCATTGGAGACCTCAAAACCCAAAACCTAGATTCTTTTCTTCAAAGTCATTATCGAGAGGAAGAAAAAGCGGTAAAGGAAGGAGAAAAGCCCGCTGATGATGGAGGCGATCTGCTCCAGCGTAACATAAATGGTCGCCGTGGAAACCCGTTTGATGATCGTCGCGCGGGGCGCTACATTTTAGCTGTAAAATGGTGGGGATTTTCACTGAAATTTGCCGATCCGGTTTCTGCTAAAGTTGTTAAGCTATACCGGCATGAAAAGATTGCGCTTGGGGTCCTTTCCTTCTCTGGTTCTGGAGAGAACTGGAAGCCAAAATATAAGCAGGTTTGGATGAGGCAGGATGCTTCGGGGTGGATGATTCTACCTGGTATTGTGAGCCCAATGGTAGGGACCTATCCTGAAGAGAGTTTC
>TARA_B100001057_G_scaffold59679_3_pt1 | contig 11487 bp, 14 predicted proteins | sample TARA_B100001057 | Tara Oceans TARA_B100001057 (sample SAMEA2621839) | marine metagenome | biome: marine biome (ENVO:00000447); feature: surface water layer (ENVO:00002042); material: "saline water (ENVO:00002010), including plankton (ENVO:xxxxxxxx)" | depth 5 m | reverse complement strand
AAAAAAAAAAATAAAATTATACTAATAATTTACCTTTTTTTAAGTACTTTTATGACTTGAAATTGATTTATATAAATTTTTAATGTTTTTATTACTTATAGACTATATAGATCTTTCAAATAAAGTTTGAAAATTTGATAACTAATGAAAAAGTGGTTTGTTTTATATACTAAGCCTAATCAAGAACTAAAAGTTGCAAGACATTTGGAAGAAGCTGGTATTTCTTCATATTGCCCAACAATAAGTGTTATTAAGCAATATTCAGATCGTAAAAAAAAGATAATAAAACCACTTATATCATCATATGTATTTGTCCAAATTGAAGAAAGGAAAAGAAATGATGTTTTTTCAGTTTTTGGCATTGTCAGATATATATTTTGGCTTGGAAAACCTGCAATAGTGCGAGATAGTGAAATTGAAAGTATGAAAAAACATTTAAATGGAGTATATCAATCTATTTCATTTAAAAAATTTACAAGGGGTCAAATCTATAAAATTTCTGAAGGATTGTTTGCTGGAGAAAAAGGTAGAATTATTGAAACTCAAAAAAATAAAATTAAAATAGAACTTGAAAGTCTAGGAATGACTGTTAGTCTTAGGCTTCAGGCTGCTTAATTTTTAATTTATTCATTTATTAATGATATGTTTAATGTGACATATATGGCGGAGCCATTAAAAAATTTTAATAAAAAAATTGTTAGGAGAATTAATTACATCAAAAACTAGGCTGAGACTTTTAATTAAGTTTTTTGTCTCTCAGGCCAATACTGGCCACCTAAATGGATTAGCTACTGAAATGGGAGAATCTACCAATGGTATTCGAAAAGAACTAAATCATTTACAAGAAGCAGGTTATTTACAAAAAGTAAAAGTTAATAATAAAGTTGAGTACAAAGCAAATATTGGTCACCCTTTGTTTGAGCCCTTGCGTAAAGTAGTTTTCAAGCATTTGGGATTAGAAGACTTAGTTGAAAAAGTTTTAGAGAGGATTGGAGATGTAGATAAAATTATTCTTGTTGGTGATTATGCGAAAGGAAATGACTCAGGTATGATTGAAGTATTTTTAATTGGTCAACAGTTAAATATGGAGTATATTTCTCAATTAGAGAATAAGATTGAAGGTTTAATTGGTAGAGAGGTTAATTTTTATTTAGCATCTAAATTTTTAGCTGAAAGAGAGCACATTATTTTATTTAATTCTAAAGACAAATGATTTCAATTGAAAAGGAAGAACGTCCCTGGGGAAGATTTTTTGTGATACATAACGAAAATAATTATAAGTTGAAACGAATAGAGGTTGACCCTGGGGGGAGACTCTCTTATCAGTATCACAATAAAAGATCAGAGGCCTGGACTATAGTAGAGGGGGTTGGAAAAATTACTCTTGACAACAAAGTTCAAGAATATACTCAAGGACAAACTGTACTAATTCCTCAAGGAGTTAAACACAGAGTTGAAAATAATGAAATTGATAAATTAGTTTTCATAGAAGTACAAACAGGTTCCTATTTTGGAGAAGACGATATTGTACGGGTTGAAGATGATTATAATAGAACATAGATGGAAATCAAGAATATTTGTTGTATTGGAGCTGGTTATGTGGGAGGCCCTACTATGTCAGTCATTGCATTAAAATGTCCAAACATTAATATTACTGTTGTAGATGCAAATGAAAGTAAAATTAATGCATGGAATGGACCTCTAGATAAATTACCCATCTTTGAACCAGGTTTAAAAGAAGTAGTTAAAATAGCACGAGGAAGGAATCTGTTTTTTTCTTCTAATATAGAAGATAGTATTGAAAAAGCTGAAATGATTTTCATGGCTGTAAATACACCAACAAGAACAGAGGGTGAGGGTGCAGGTATGTCTGCTGATCTTCGCTTTATTGAAGCATGCGCTAGAGATATTGCAAAATATTCAAAGTCAGATAAAATAGTTATTGAGAAATCAACTGTACCTGTTAGAACAGCTGAAAAAATTAAAGAAATACTCACATCAGAAAACAAAAATGTACACTTTGAAATCTTATCTAATCCGGAGTTTCTAGCTGAGGGAACAGCAATTGAAGATCTTTCTAAATCAGATCGTGTACTTATTGGCGGGGATGAAACAAAGTCTGGCAAAAAGGCAACAAAAGCATTAGTAGACATTTATGCAAAATGGATTCCCACAGATAAGATACTTACTACCAATGTTTGGTCTTCTGAATTATCAAAACTTGCCTCTAATGCAATGCTGGCTCAAAGAGTTTCTTCTATAAACAGTCTCTCTGCACTTTGTGAAAAAACAGAGGCTAATATTGATGAACTCTCAATGGCCATAGGAATGGATCACCGGATTGGAAAGCATTTTTTAAAAGCATCCGTAGGCTTTGGTGGAAGCTGTTTTCAAAAAGACATCTTAAATCTTGTTTACTTATGTAGGTTTTATGGTCTTGATGAAGTTGCTGAATATTGGCACCAAGTAGTTAAAATTAATAACTATCAAAAAAATCGTTTTGCTCAAAAAATAATTAATTATTTTGGTGGCAATTTAACTGGTAAAAAAATAGCAATTTTAGGCTGGTCCTTTAAAGCTAATACCAATGATAGTAGAGAGTCTGCTGCAATTAAAGTTTCTGAAATTTTATTTAAAAATGGGGCAAATCTTCTAATTTATGATCCTAAAGTGCAAAAAAAAACTATACTTAATGACATAGAAACTTTATGGAAAATAAGATCTGAAGATACAGTAAGAGAGAAGATAAATATAGTTGAAAAATTAAATGATATAAAACAGCCTGATGCATATGCAATATTAACTGAATGGGATGAATTTCAAACTATAGAAAATAAAGAATCAAAAATTATTTTTGACGGAAGAAATATTAATAATAACAAAAATAAAGTTTCAATTGGTAAGTAAATATTATTCATTTTACATCTTATGCCAACCACTGTATTAAAACATAAATAATCTTTTTCAATATTGAGTAAACCAAAAGCTATAATAGTATCAGGATATTTTAATCCAATCCACAAAGGACACCTAGAATATTTTAATAATGCAAAAGCAAATGCAGATATGCTTTTTGTAATAGTAAACAATGATCATCAGAGAATACTTAAAGGGAGTAAAGAGTTTCAAGATGAAAACGAACGTATAATTATAGTATCTAATATAAAGGCTGTAGATAAGGTTATTTTATCTATTGATTTAGATAGATCTGTTTGCAAAACTATTAAATCTATTGCTGATGAATTTGGTGATAAGTTTGACCTGGGTTTTGCTAATGGTGGAGATCAAAACAACAATTCTATTCCAGAAAAAAAAGTTTGTGAAACTATGAATGTTACTCTTATTGATGGCCTTGGAGAAAAGATACAGTCAAGTAGTTGGTTGCTTAAAAAAGTTTAAAGTATATTTATTATTCCAAAGTATATGAAACAAATATTTTCTAAAATTGAACCAGGATTATTACTTCATCAAGTTTTTAATTACAATCAAATATCTAAGGAAAGAGATGATATTGTCCCAGAAAATGAATTTTTACAACTTGCTGTTCTTAAGATGCAGAAGGGCAAAACATTTAAACCTCATAAGCACATAATTAAAGAAAAAATTACAAATATTGCACAAGAATCATGGGTAGTGATTAAAGGGTCTGTCAAATGTTTTTTTTACGATATAGATGATACAATAGTAGAAGAAATTATAATTAAAGAAAATGATGTAAGTATGACTTTCAGAGGAGGGCATAACTATGAAATACTTGAAAATGATACAATAGTTTATGAATTTAAAACTGGGCCATATCTTGGATTGGAAAACGATAAAGAATTTATTTAAAAACATAAAATAAAATTGAAAAAAGCATTAATTACTGGGATTGCAGGACAAGATGGAAGCTATCTAGCAGAGTATCTTCTATCTTTAGGGTATGAGGTTCACGGGATTGTTAGAAGGAATTCAACACCTGAGCATCAATCATCTAGATTAGACCCAAATCTTCCAAACCTTTATACACATTATGGTGATCTGCTAGATATTTCTAGTCTGAATAAAATTATTTTAGAGGTTAAACCGAATGAAATCTATAACTTGGCAGCACAAAGCCATGTTAGAATAAGCTTTGACATTCCTCAATTTACGGCCCACACTAATGCTATTGGTGTATTGAATATTTTAGAAGCTTTCCGTCAGTCTTCACCAGATTCTAAATTTTATCAAGCAAGCTCTTCTGAAATGTTTGGAAGTTCAGTTGATGATGATGGATATCAAAGAGAAACAACTCCACTTAACCCTGTCAGCCCATATGGATGTTCAAAAGTGTTTGCATATAATATCTGCAGAAATTATAGAAATGCTTATAATCTACACATTGTAAATGGTATACTCTTTAATCATGAATCTCCCAGGAGAGGAAGTAATTTTGTAACTAACAAGGTTGTGAAAACTGCTGTAGAAATCAAAAAAGGACTAAAGGATAAGCTTGAGCTTGGAAACATGGACTCATACAGAGACTGGGGACACTCAAAAGATTATGTAAGAGCAATGCATATGATTATAAACCACGATTTACCAGATGACTTTGTTGTTGCTACAGGTAAAACTCATTCTGTTAGGGAAATGACTAATTATGTTTTTACAAAACTTGGAATGGATTATAAAAATTATGTAGTTCAAAACCCTAAATATCTCAGACCTGAAGAATTAAAATATTTAAAAGGAGACTGCTCAAAATTAAAAAATACTTTTAACTGGAAACCAGAATACAATTTTGAAGCTTTAATGGATGATATGATTGAATTCTGGATGAAAATTATTTGAAATGAAAAAGCTCCATCTTGGATGTTGGCATAGAGACTTTCCAGGTTTTATTAATATTGATTTATGTGATATGCCACATATTCATTATAAATCAAATATCAATAAATTACCATTCATTGATGATTCAGATGTTGACTTAATATACTGTTCTCATGCTTTAGAATATTTTGACCTAATTGAGGCTAGAAAAGCACTTGAAGAATGGAACCGGGTCTTAAAGCCAAACGGAACACTGAGAATAGCTGTGCCTAATTTTGAAGCTTTAATAAAAGTTTATAAAAAAACTAATGATATCAATAAAGTATTAGGCCCTCTTTACGGAAGAATGGAAATTAATAATGGTGATTCAAAATTATATCATAAGACTTGTTATGATTTTAAGTCCTTAAGCAGACTTTTAGAGCTTGAAGGATTTAAAAATATAAAATTATATGATTGGAGGGAAACTGATCATTCAAAGTTTGATGATCATTCACAGGCATATTTTCCTCATATGGATAAAGAAAATGGAATTTTAGTGAGTTTAAATATTGAATGTCAAAAAATTTAATTTTATGGATTTTTCAACTGTTCAGATTTTTGAAAAAAAAATTGCAAGTTTTTTTGGGGCTCCATATGCTGTTGCTTTTGATTCTTGCACACATGGCATAGAGGCATGCCTTTATTTAACGAATGCCAATAAAATAATTGTTCCAAGAAGAACTTATGTTTCAATTCCTTTTTTAGCAAAAAAATTAAATATATCTCTTGAATGGAAAGATGAAAATTGGAAAGACTACTACTATATAACTGATAAAATTATAGATGCTGCTGTATTATGGAAAAAGAATAGTTTTATAAATGGCACTTTCATGTCATTAAGTTTTCAATTTCAAAAACATTTAAGTTTAGGTAGAGGGGGAGCAGTATTATGCTCTAATGAAGATGAATATGATGCACTAAAACGATTATCATACGATGGACGAATGCCTGGTATTCCTTGGCGTGATCAAGATATAAAATCTTTTGGCCTTCATTATTATATGACTCCTGAGACAGCTCAAATGGGCATAGAAAAACTAGAGAAAGCAATAAAAACAACTCCTAAAGATTGGAAAATTTTGGATTGGCCTGATGTTAGCCTTCTAACGGTTTTTAAAAGTTAAAATCCAAAGTTAAGTTTTACAATGAGAAAAAGTTGCTATAAGTCTAATTGATGATATTTTACTCACAAAAAATATAAATATTTTAATATTAAAGAGATGGAAAAAATTTTAGTTACTGGAGGCGCAGGTTTTATTGGTTCTCACTTATGTGAAAAACTTCACTCTTTAAATTATGATGTTTATTCATTAGATAATTATTTTACTGGAAAGAAGTCTAATCATGTAAATGGAGTCACATATATTGAGGGATCGACGTCAGAGATTAATAACTTAATTAATTTTAAGCCGAGTGTTGTGTATCATTTAGGAGAATATTCTCGAGTTGAACAGAGCTTTGAAGATATTGATAAATTATGGAGCTACAACAAAGAAGGAATATTTGCTATACTTCAGTTTTGTAGAGAGAACAATTCAAAAATTGTTTATGCTGGGAGTAGTACAAAGTTTGGTGACGGAGGATTAGGTCGCTCCCAAAGTCCTTATGCTTGGTGTAAAGCAACAAACTCTGAGCTAGTTAAAAACTATGGAACGTGGTTTAATTTAAATTATGCAATCGTTTACTTTTATAATGTTTATGGTCCAAGAGAAATTTCAAAAGGTAGATATGCTACTTTGATTGGATTATTTAAAGAAAAAAATAAAAAAAATGAGAAGCTAACAATTGTTAGGCCAGGAACACAAAAAAGAAATTTTACCCATGTTCAGGATATAATTGAAGGATTAATTCTGGTCGGTGAAAAAGGAAATGGGGATAATTATGGTATTGGTTCACCCGAATCATACAGTATTTTGGAAATTGCAGATTTTTTTAAAACTCCAATAGTTATGATTCCTGAAAGGCCAGGGAATAGAATGGATGCAGAGATTGATACAAGTAAGACTGAGGCACTTGGCTGGAAAGCAAAATGGTCAATTAAAGATTATTTAATTCCTTAATTAATTTTATTTAAACAGTAATTTAAAAATTTAATGGTAAGTAGTAAGAAAAAGTTCTATTATGGATTTTTTAGTGATATTGGCATTTCAGGAATTAAAATATTAAAAATCTTGTTGTTAGTGCCATTTGTAATAAACTTTACATCTTCAGAATTATATGGCATTTATCTTTCTCTTGTTTCTATAATTGGTTTGTTAGGACTAGTGGATTTGGGTTCAGGAATGTACATAATAAAAGAGTTCGCGAAAGAAAAATCAAAAAAAACAAGAATTAGAACATTTGCAAGTGTTTCTAATCTAATTATATTTAATATAATCCTGATTTTAATAGTTGGAATTATAATTTCTCCAACTGTTTCTAAACTAAGTCCAGAATTTGATATTGTTAGCTCACTTTTTACGATTTTATTAATAAATAAAATAATTTTTAATTTTTCCTCAATACCAACCTCAATCCAAATATCATATGAGCGAATGGGGTTTGTTAATTTGATAAAAATATTTTTAGTACCAATTGAAATTATATTGGTAATACTATTTTTAAATAATAACTATGGCATTTTTTCTCTGGTTTATGGAGAGCTTATAATCTCAATTATATATCTTTTGATTATTACAATTTCGACAAAAGATTTATTTAAATTTTACAGATTCAAAATCTATAAGTTTGATTTAATCAAGTCTATTAAGTATTCATTCTCATATTATTTAGTCAAATTGACTCATATCGGTCTAACTAATTTGGATAATATCTTGATTTTATATTTTTTAGGTGCAAAGTATGTCACTATATATGTGATTACTTTGAAGTTGCCAATACTTTTTTCTAGAGAAGTATCAGGTAAAATCTCTACAAATTTATTTCCAGCAATTAGTAGTCTAGATATTAAGGAGGACATAAAAAAGTTAAGGTCGATAATGCTTAGAGTAATTAAATTTTCAATTCGAGTGTCATTGTTGATTAGTTTAGTAATCTTTATAGTAAATAAAAGTTTTGTTGAGCTTTGGGTTGGATTAGAGAATTATGGAGGGTACGAACTTAATTTTATTTTTTCATGTATTCTAGCTATAGAATTTTTTTATTTTGCTCTAGATCCTTTTGTTCTATCGCATGGTAATATTAGCAAATTTGCAAAAATATCTTTGGTTGAGCTAATTCTAAATGTTGTTGTTAGTGTTATTGGAGTTATTTACCTAGGATTAATTGGAATAGCATTAGGGAGTTTAATTAGTAAAACTTCAACATCACTACTTTTCATGGTTATAGAAACAATAAATATCTTAAATATAAAAATCAAGAAAGTATCATTAATCCTTGTAAATAATTTTTTTAAGTTTTGCACTGGTCTTCCACTTTATGTTCTAGCGTTCTATGTTCTTAGAGATACTAATACTTATGTTTTTGTAATTTTCTTCAGTCTATCTGCACTATTAATCAACTTATTAACTAATGATTACAAAATAATATTTAATAGGGAATTAAATATTAAGGAAAAAATCATCTTAATTAAAAATAATTTTACTTAATATGAAACAAGTTACTTTAAGGTTAAAAGGAGGATTAGGTAATCAATTTTTCATCTATACTTTTGGAAAGTTATTAGAAAAAAGATTCAATTTTAAAATTAACTATGATTTAAAGACAGGATTTGTAGTTAACAAATATAAGTATAGGCATATTGAAACAAATAAACCCTTATTGAAATTTTATTTTGATGATATTACAGAAATTTCTTTTTTTAAGCTTATTATACTGCAAATTGCGAGAAAGATAAACTACCCAACATTATTTAACATTCAATATATAAATGAAGAGTCTGATAATTTTGTAGAGTGCTTAAATAATTTATCAGATAATAATTATAATTATTATTTGGAGGGTTATTTTCAATCTTATTCATTATTAAAAAACACAGTAAACGAAATTAGATCTAATATAAATTTAAATTATTTTTTAAGTAAAAATGAAATAGATTTATGTGAAAGTGTTAAGAGAAAAAACTCAGTAGCAATTCAGATCAGGGTAAATGACTACCCAGTAGAGTATAATCAATTATTTTTTAAAAATGCAGTTAACATTGTACTAAAATCTATAGATAATCCTGAATTTTATTTATTTTCTGATAATCCAAAATGGTGTCAAAATAATCTAGATTTGCCAAAAAAATTCATTACGATTGCAACAGGATCTGACATGAAAGATTTTGCTGTTCTAGCAAGCTGTAATAATTTTATTTTATCCGTGGGGACATTTGGATGGTGGGGAGCAATGTTATCAAATAATGCAAAAAAGTTAGTAATCTATCCAAAAGAATATAAGGGTTTTATAAATAAAGACTTTTATCCAAAAGAATGGGTAGAATGTTGATTTATAAAATAATGAGATATAACAAAAAATTAAATATTATCAAATATGAAAATATTAGTATTTGGAAATTTTTATGAGGGAAATGTTGCACATGAAATAGAACTATTCTTTAAAAGGAAATCTTGTGAAGTCTATAAATTTAAAAGATCTAATTTTTATAGAGACTTTAAGAATAGATACTTAAACAAAGGAATAAACTTCTTTTTTTCTATTATTATAGAGTTTATTTTAAACTTTTTCTTAATAATAAAATATTTAAGATATAAACCTGAAGTTTTTTTTGCAGTAAAAGGACTCAATATTTATCCAATAGTTTTAAAATTTATAAGTAATAAAACAGTCTGTATAAATTGGAATTTAGATGATTTTCTTAATCGTAAAAACTCAAATAAAAACTTGATAAAATCTATGAAGTTATATGATTTAATTATATCTCCAAAGATTGAAAGGTTTGATAAATACATTTTAAAAGGAGCTAAAAAATTACTGTTTATTGAAAATTTTTACTTTAGAAAGTATTTTTATCCATCTGATTTAAAAAAGAATTACGAAATTTCTTTTATAGGCTCTTGGAGTAAGAAAAGAGATAAATTAATTAATGTAATTGCCAATAAACATATTGTACATGTTTTTGGGAATTCATGGAAGATTAAAAATAAAAATTACAAAGTAATTAAACATGATGAGATTAATCCTCATAAATTTAGAGAAGTAGTGAGTCAATCAAAAATAAATCTTAATTTTCTAACTGATGAGAATTATGATACCTCCAATCTTAGATTTTTTGAGGTATCTGCTTGCAAGGGATTATTATTAAATGAGTATTCTAATAGATTTGAAAATATTTTATCATCAAAAAATGATACTTTTTATTTTAAAAATGTAAATGAGATTAATTGTATTATAGATGAAATACTAAGATTAAATGAGGATAAAATTAGATCAATTTCTAATTCTGCCTCAAAAAAAATAAAAGATCATTCATTTGATAACAGATGTGAGAAAATATTAATTGAGTTACAAAAAATAATTTAAAAAGAATAATTATTAAATAAAGAATATTAAAAATCATTAATTATAAAAATATAAAATATGAAAGTTATTATTTTGGCAGGAGGCCTAGGAACTAGATTAAGCGAGGAAACTCAGATTAAACCAAAACCAATGGTTGAAATTGGAGGCTATCCAATATTATGGCATATTATGAATCACTATTCCAAATTTGGATATATTGATTTTGTTATTTTATTAGGATATAAGGGTTATATTATTAAAGAATACTTTGTAAACTATTTCCTACATAACTCAGATTTCACAGTTGATTTAGGCAATAATAATGTTGAAATAATTAATAAACAAAACCTAAACTGGAAAGTAACTCTTGTAGACACTGGAATTAATTCTATGACTGGAGCAAGAGTTAAAAAAGTAGAACATCTAGTAGGTAATAATACTTTCATGTTAACCTATGGAGATGGTTTAATTGATCTTAACATTAACGAATTAGTTAAGTTTCATAGAAAACATGAAGCTGCTGTTACTATGACATCAGCTCAACCTGATGGAAGGTTTGGAGCTCTAGATATTAAAGGCAATAAAGTTGTAAAGTTTCAAGAAAAACCTAAAGGAGATGGAAGTTGGATAAATGCGGGATATTTTGTTTGTGATAAAGACCTTTTTAAATATATTGAAGATGGTGATGATGTTGTTTTAGAGCAGAAACCTTTAAAGTTATTAGCTAAAGACAATCAATTATTTACATATAAACATGAAGGATTTTGGATGCCGATGGATACTTTAAGAGATAAAATCAAATTAGAAAAAATTTGGAAAGAAAAAAATGCACCATGGAAATAGAGATGTTTAATCAAGTATATAAAAATAAAAAGGTATTAATTACCGGACATACAGGTTTTAAGGGGACATGGCTATCTATCTGGCTGAAACTTTTAGGCGCTAATTTATATGGGATTTCACGAGAAGTGCTAACTAATCCTTCATTTTATGAAGTCTCATCTCTTAAAAAAAATTTTAAAAAAGAATATTTTTTTGATATTGCTGATTACGTTAAATTGAATGACACTGTCAGAAAGATTAAACCTGATTTCATATTTCATTTAGCTGCTCAATCTCTTGTATCAGTTTCTTATGAAGATCCATTAGAGACTATTAAATCTAATGTACTAGGAACTGCAAATTTACTGGAAGTATTAAGAAATCTTGACA
>TARA_B100001057_G_scaffold81736_1_pt1 | contig 11490 bp, 10 predicted proteins | sample TARA_B100001057 | Tara Oceans TARA_B100001057 (sample SAMEA2621839) | marine metagenome | biome: marine biome (ENVO:00000447); feature: surface water layer (ENVO:00002042); material: "saline water (ENVO:00002010), including plankton (ENVO:xxxxxxxx)" | depth 5 m | reverse complement strand
CCCAGACCTTTTGCCGTGGTTACGATGTCCGGTGTAATATCGTAATTCATATAACCATATAAACTTCCCATCCTTCCAACGCCACTCTGTACTTCATCTACAATCAATAAAGCACCTCTTGAAGATGTGAGTTTTCTTAATTCCTTCATAAAACCCTGACTAGCGGCATAAACTCCTGCCTCACCTTGTACAGGTTCTACTATCACAGCTGCTGTTTCATGGGTTATGAGGCTATCTAATTTAGATGCATTATTAAACTCGCCGTGTCTAATTCCAGGCATGAGCGGTTCAAATCCATTTCTATGAACCTCTGAGCTTCCGAGAGATATGTTTAATAACGATCTTCCGTGAAAAGAATTTTGAAAAGATACAATCTCGCTTCTATTGTCATTTCTTACTGAATGAAATTTCCTTGCTATTTTTACCGCCGCTTCATTAGCTTCCGATCCTGAATTACTAAAAAAGACATTTTCTGCAAAAGTAAGCTCAGTTAATTTTTCTGCTAAATTTATTGCAGGCTCATTAGTGAGATAGTTACTTACATGCCATATCTTTTTTGATTGCTCAGTAAGAGCCTCTACTAATGAAGGATGAGAATGCCCTAAGGAGTTAACAGCAATTCCACCGCCAAAATCTATATATTCTTTATTATTTTGATCCCACACCTTGGAGCCGTATGCTTTCTCAGGAATAAAATCGGCTGGCGAATAATTTGGCAACATAACGTTGTCATAAACTGTTCTTAATTTATTATTTTTATTATTTTCTTTCATTCACAAAGTTTATTAGGCCAGACAGTAGTATTATAGGTTCCCTTTTTATATGGTCAAAATTGAAAACAATGTAGAAGATAATATTTATAGAATATTACTTCGCCCCAATCAATCTACTAACTGGAAGTCTAGCCTTGTTTTCATTCTGATTATTGCTTTTACGTGCTTAACAATCGGCATTGGATTTGCATATGCAGGTGCAATTTTGATTTTACCATTTGCAGGCTTAGAAGTTCTATTTGTAGGAACTTGTGTTTATCTTGTAATGAAAAAAACCTACAAGCAGGAAGTGATTACTCTTTCCAAGGAAAAATTAAAAATAGAAAAAGGAACAGGAAAAATTGATCAGGTATGGGAATATTTCAGAATGTGGTCATTTGTATCTGTGGAAAGGCCAGAACATCCTTGGTATCCAGCTCACATCGTGGTAACTTCAAAAGGAGAAAGAGTGCCAATTGGAGACTTTCTTAATGAAGACGAAAAGGAAGAATTAGTTTCCAGTCTTGAAAGAATAATTCAAGACTTAAAATAATTACTTTCTCTGGTTAAATCTTTTACCCACCATAGCGGAAGCTATATTTATTTTTTGGATATCAATAGTTCCTCCCGCGATGCCCCATCCCCAAACATCTCTGTATTTTCTTTCCATATTGTATTCTTTATTGAAACCATAGCCCCCCATGAGCTGCATAGCAGAAGCAACGACTTCTCTGGCTGTTTCATTCGAAAAACATTTCCCTACACTTGATTCAAAGATACTTGGAAATCCTTCTTGCGCATTGTGTGCTGCTCTATGAATAAGAAGTCTAGAAGCCTCTACTTTCATAGCCATCTCAGCAAGCTTCATTTGAACAGCTTGAAATTCAACTATCGGTTTACCAAATTGTTCCCTTTCTTGGACGTATTTAACTACATTTTCTAATGCTCCAGATGCTTGACCTAGGCACATAATTGCATTTCCGCATCTCTCTAAATCAAATGCTTCCATTAGTTTCTTGAAGCCACCATTTGCTTCAACAACAATATTTTCGAGAGGCACCTCGACATTATCAAAATAGATATCTGCAGAGGGGATACCATTCCATCCCATTAGTTCTTCTTGTTGCCCAAAACTTAATCCCTTGCTGTTTTTCTCAACGTAAACTGCACCAATACCACTTGCACCGGGTTCATCAGACATTCTGCAATAGACTACATAACCTTCTGAATGACCCCCTCCTGAGCACCATCTTTTAGTGCCATTCAATAATATCTTATTATCTTCAATTACTGCTTTGGTTGTTAAATCTGTTAAGGCAGACCCTGCATTTGGTTCGGACATAGAAACAGCAACTACTATATTCCCTTTACATATTTCCGGTATAACTCGAAGTTTTAATTCTTCTGAAGCAAAGTGTTCTATTGCTTTAACAGGTCCTACACAACTTTCGAAGATAGGAAATGCAACCGCAGAAGATATTTTGGCGAATTCTTCCATTACCAGCAGTGCATCCAAATTAGACAGCCCCAAACCACCATATGTTTCAGAGACATTAATGCCTAAGAATCCCATTTCAGAATATTTTTTTAACCATTCTTTAGAAAGTGGCTCACTGGTTTGCTCTATAGAGTGAGCTACTTCTACCATCTCTTTTTGGGCAAAGTTTCTGGCAATTTCTTGAAGCTCTCTTTGTTGTTCCGTAAGTTTAAAATCCATATTAATCTCCTAGATAATTCTATCTTCTTTTAGTTGATCTATTTCTTCTTGACTATAACCAAGGCCCGAAAGTATTTCTATATTATGTTCACCTAATTCAGGCGACCTGGTTTTAATCTCTCCAGGATTTTCTGATAAATCTATCGCAGGACCTACTACAGAGTATTCTTTATCCATAGTTGGGTATTTCATTTTGATAAATGACCCTTTTTTAAGAATGTGCTCTTCATGTAATGTTTCATTTGCCTTTAGAACTTCTCCAACTGGAATTCTTGAGCTCTCTAGTTCTTTTATAGCTTCAGCACTCGTTCTTTGAGAACACCATTCAGCCATTCTCTCGCTAATAATTAAACCATTCTCACCTCTAGACAAATCATCTTCAAATTTTTTATCATTCAGCCAATGGTCTTCACCCATTAAATTAGCCCATCTTTCGAAAAGAGGACGTCCCACCGTTTGAACCAATATCCATCCATCTTTAGTTTTAAAAGTATCCGAAGGTCCAGAGGTTTGGGCCCGATTCATAGAGGCCTCTCTGTTAACATTTAAGATTTCTTGTTCTATTAATAAGCTATTAGTGGTTGTCAGCGCAGTCTGAAGTAAAGAGGTTTGTACTCTTTGGCCTTTACCTGTCTTTTGTTTTTCCAGAAAAGCCAATAAAGTTCCAAAAGCTGCTAATGATGCGCTGCAAAAATCTACATAAGGCGCATAAGCTTTTGTAGGTTTTTCAGGGTCTCCGGTCATATCCATTGCGCCAGACATTGCCTGCGCTACACCATCAAAACCTACACGTTCTGCATAAGGCCCAGTTGTACCAAAGGCAGTATTTGAAGTTAGTATTATTCCAGGATTTATAGACTTTAGATCTTCATAGTTAAGACCCATAGACTTGAGGGTCTGTTCTGGAAGGTTGGCTATAACTATGTCAGATCTTTCTACTAGTCTCTTTACTATTTCTTTTCCTTTATCCTTAGTGGGATTTAGTGTCAAACCAAGCTTATTTCTGTTGAGCTGAAGAAACATCGCTCCTTGTCCATCATTACTTACCGGTGTCACATATCTATCTTCGCTGCCATTAACCCTTTCTATTCTGATTACTTCAGCTCCGTAATCTGCAAGTAGTGCTCCACAAAAGGGTCCGGCTATATACCTTCCAAAATCTAAAACTTTTACACCTTCTAGAATTCCACTCATATCATTTACTTCCTTATTATTTAAACTTCGACATTTATTTCGGAGCCTCAATGATTATAATCAAGGTATGACAGAACAAGAAATACCAGAAGGCTTTAAAGAGCTTAAAATTCCCCAGCCGCATATTGAAAATATGGGTCCAGGTTTTTATAAGAAAGAAGATGATCAACTTTTCATGATCTTCTTTGCAAAAGAGGATCATAGTAATTTCTATGATTCTGCTCACGGAGGAGCGTTAATGGCTTTAGCAGATTTCTGTATGACGTCATCTATGATGCAGGATAGAAATAGCTTAGTTACTACAGTTAGCTTTCACACAGAATTTTTGGCACCTGCCCCTATTGGCAGTATGCTGCTTATTCGTTGTAAGCCAAAAAAAATTGGTAAATCTTTAGGTTTTTCGGAAGGTGACATAACAGTGAGTGGTAAGACTATAATTACATTTGGAGGAGTTGGAAAAATACTAAAACAATAATGGATAAAAAATACGAAATAATTCTTTATGGAGCTAGCGGATTCACTGGTCAAATTTGCTGTAAATATTTAAGAGATAATTACCCTGACTTGGTCTGGGCGATGGCAGGAAGGAGTCAAGAAAAGTTAGAAAAAATTAAAGCAGATTTTAATCTTGATTGTGATGTTATTGTAGCTGATGGTTCTGATATAGAAGCTCTAAGGTTATTGGCAAGTCAGACTAAAGTTGTTTTATCAACTGCAGGCCCCTTTGCGAGATATGGATCTCTACTGGTTCAGGCTTGCGTAGAAAAGGGATCTCATTACACAGATATAACAGGTGAAAATCATTGGGTTAGAGGTTTAATTGATAAACATCATGATGAAGCTGCCTCTAAAGGAATAAGGATAATTCCTTCTTGTGGTTATGATTCAATTCCTTCAGATATAGGAGCATTTTTTACGATTTCTCAATTTGATAAACCAGTATCTAGGGTTGATGTTTATCATGAAGCTCAAGGAGGTGCTTCGGGAGGCACAACTGAAACTATTTTTACTATGGACGGTTTAAGTAAAGAAATGAGAGATCCTTTCGTTTTAAATCCTGCAGAAACAGTATCAGATGAACAAAGAGAAAGATCAAAGGATGGTTTTAATATAGAGCAAGTTGAAGGCATTGATGGTTGGGCAGGGATAGGGATGATGGCTGTTGCAAATACAAGAGTTGTAAGGAGATCTGCAGCTTTAATGGAACAGAATCAAAAATCCTATGGGAGTAATTTTACTTTTGGTGAGCATGGCTTATTTTCCACAAAACGAATGGCAAGATTAGCCTCTTATGGATCAATATTAGCATTTATAGTAATTGGAACACCATTGAAGAGATTAGTAAGACCTTTTCTCCTAAAGCCCGGAGAGGGTCCCAGTCAAGAAACACAAGATAAGGGTTGGTTTAGGGCAACATTTGTAGCTTATTCAGAAGATAATGAAAAAAAGATATGTTCCATTTATGGATCAGGAGATCCGGGATACAAATCTACAGCAAAATTAGTATCTGAATCCGCTATTGCTCTTGCTAGATCAAATGATCTGCCAGGAGGCAGTGAATATGGAGGCGTTTTAACTTCTGCAGTTGGTTTAGGAGAGGTGCTAGTAGATAGACTTAAGAATGCTGAAATTGAATTTAAAGTTCTTAGTTAAACTTTAAACTTTTTAAGTTTTTTCTTTACTAACTTATTCTTCAAAGAAGCGGTAAGTATTACACCGTCTTGAAAGGGCGCCCAAGCCTCGCCTTGAATCAATGGACTAAGATAATTCTTACAAGCTTGAGTTATACCAAAACCATCCACTGAAATAAAATGTTTTGGCATTTTCTTTTCTACATTTGCAACTTTAGAAAGTTCAATCTTTCCGACTTTCCATGAGTAAGGTCTAGATTTTTCTCTTATTATTACCGGCATAACTGAATTTTCTCCTGCAACAGCAAATTCGACTGCTGCTTTACCAACCGCGTACGCTTGATCAACATCTACTTGCGATGAGATATGTCTAGCTGCTCGTTGAAGATAATCTGAAACAGCCCAGTGGAATTTTAGACCTATTTTATTATTTATCATTTCAGCAACCTGTGGAGCTACTCCTCCTAGTTGTTTGTGGCCAAAGGAATCTATAGTTCCTGAATCTGCTAGAAATTTGCCATTCTTATATTTCACTCCTTCAGATACAACAATTACGCAGTAACCTTCTTTCTTAACTACACCTTTAACTTTATTTAAGAATTTTTTTTCATTAAACGGAACCTCAGGTAATAAAATAATATGAGGAGCAGAATTTTCTTTAGATTTTGCAAGACCTGAAGATGCAGCTAACCACCCGGCATGCCTTCCCATAACTTCGAAAATAAAAACTTTTGTAGAGCTCTTTGACATACTCTTTACATCCAATGCAGCTTCTCTGGTAGAAGTGGCTATATACTTGGCCACAGATCCAAAACCTGGGCAGTTATCTGTGAAAGGTAAATCATTGTCTATAGTTTTAGGAATACCTATGCAAGTCACAGGAAACCCTGCCTCTAAAGTATATTTTGCTATTTTATTAGAGGTATCTTGAGAATCTCCACCGCCGTTATAAAAAAAGTATCCAATATCATGGGCTTTGAAAACTTCAATTAGTCTTTTATATTCTCTTGCACTATCGTTTTCATCTTTGAGCTTGTGCCTGCATGAGCCAAAAGCCCCTCCAGGAGTATGCATTAATTTTTTTATCTCTTTATCACTTTCAAGGCTGGTATTTATAAGATCTTCATTAAGTATTCCAATAATTCCATCTTTTCCTGCATAAAGTTTATTAATTTTCTTCGATTTTCTAGCTGTTTCAATTACTGCGCAAGCAGTTGTATTGATAACCGAGGTAACTCCTCCTGATTGAGCGTATATTGCATTCCGAGCTTTCATTGGTGAAATGATACTTGAAAACAAATCTATCTAGTAATCATTCTTGATAGTTATAATGAAATTATGTCTGAAGATAGAGTGCATATATTGGGCATCTGTGGAACTTTCATGGGTGGACTTGCCTTATTGGGAAAAGAGAAGGGTATGGACGTATCGGGATGTGATGAAAATATATATCCGCCGATGTCAGATCATTTAAATGAAATGGGCATCAATATAAACGAAGGTTACGATGTCTCTAATATTCCTGATGCTGATTATTATGTGATTGGGAATTCTATTTCTAGGGGTAATCCAGCTTTGGAGTACTTACTTTCAAAAAAGGCAAATCTCCTTTCAGGACCAGAATGGCTATATGAAACAGTACTTAAACATAAAAGAGTTATAGCTGTTTCTGGAACTCATGGCAAGACTACTACCACTGCTATGATTGCATGGATTTTTGAAGATCAAGGTATCAATGCTGGCTATTTAATAGCAGGAAAGCCAAAAGACTTCAAGAAATCCGCGAGATTTGGCAGTGAAGATATATTCGTCATTGAAGCAGATGAATACGATACCGCTTTCTTTGATAAAAGATCAAAGTTTATTCACTATAATCCAGATACTTTGATCATCAATAATTTAGAATTTGATCACGCAGATATATTTCCTGACATAACTTTTATATTTAGAGAATTTCACCATTTAATCAGGACTTTAAGAGAAGAATCTCAGATTATTTTTCCCATTGATGATTTAAATATATCTAAAGTTCTAGAAATGGGATCTTGGAGTAAATTAATAAGTTACGGACTCAGTGATAATCAAGATAATTTGTTAGATTTTCAAAGCGATTCTATGAATACTCTTTTTAAGATAAATGATGAAGAGGGCCAAATAAATTGGGAGATGTATGGTGAACACAATGCAAGAAATGCAATGGTAGCCATTTTAGCAGTTCAACAATATGGTATTTCTTTACAAGACGCACTGACATCTCTTGCAAAGTTTCAGGGAGTTTCCAAGAGACAAGATATTCTCTTTGATAATGGCAACTTGATGTTAATTGAAGATTTCGCTCATCATCCAACTGCAATCAAAACAACCTTAGCAGGAATTAGAAAGAAATTTCCTGAGCATCGTTTAATGGCTGCAATTGAATTAAGATCTAATACAATGAGATCCGGCTTTCATGATGAAATTTTAGTTGAGGCTATTTCTGATGCGGATAAAGTTTTTTGGAAAAGTGAGGATATTGAACAAGCTGAAGGATTGGTAGGTAAGAACCCTGCAAAATCTTATCAGATCTTAAATGTAGATCATTTTGTTAATGACTTTGACTCTATTTCATGCGACATTCTCTTGATTATGTCGAATGGTAACTTCGATGGTCTTTCTAGAAAACTTATAAAAAAATTAAATGAAGCTTAACGAAACTACATCTGCATTATTTCCTTTATCCGTTAATGTTTTGCCAGGTGCTTTTCTACCTCTTCAGATATTCGAGCCTAGATATATAGATATGATTAGTGAGTGCCTCGCTAATTCTGAAGGATTTTGTATTGTTTTATTTAAAGAAGACGACACTCAAAAAGAGAGCGAATTCCTTTCCCATCATGAAATTGCCACTTACGTAGAGATTGTAGATTTCAATCAATTAGATAATGGATTATTGGGTATAACAGTTCAGGGTAAGTATAAGATTAAGATAGAAGACATGTGGAAGCAAAATGATGAACTCCTGCTTGGTAAGATAAAGAAAATACCTGAAGAGGACGATAATTTATCTAATGAGCCAGAATACTTAGATCTTTGGAACATGGTTAAGGAAATTACTAATCATCCTGAGATAAAAAAACTAAATCTAGATTTAGATCTTAATAGCAGTAGCAGTGTTTGTTATATCCTCGCTAGCGTTCTTCCTTTAAGACCAGAAGAAAAGCAGACTATTTTAGAATTCGAAAGTAATCGAGATAAACTAGATTATTTAAAGGCTTTAATTAAAAGATTGGGTGGATAGTTATAACCCTTGTCTCCAATTGCCATGAAAACCATAGGGAATTCGATGAGGTAACATTGCTTTTGCTATTGGACCACTTGATATATTTTCTGCATCAAAAATCATAAGATCAGAACGGTTTTCTCTACCTAAATACGCTAGAGCGATTAAGTATCCTTCTCCCTCTCTAGAATCTTTATTTTTAGGAACAAATATCGGTTCACCTACCGCATCAAATTCGGAAAGAGTAAAACAATCTTTGCGACCAGTATCAAAGTCATAGTTAGAGATGGTATTGAAACTTACTCCTTTTGGTGAGTTGCCATTATTTGAGGCGTAATATCCGTATCTATATTTAGACATAGATTTTCTTTCATCTAACCTTGGGAACTCGCCGATGCTTTCATCAAGGTATTCTTTATTTATTGAACCAGAATTAGAATTTAAATCTATTGACCATCTATTTAATCTCGCCTCACCTTTTTTCAGATCTGGTCTAGCTCCATCTAGATGAGGAAACATAGGAGCTTCCTCGAATTGCATCATATCCGCAATTATCTTGCCTTCTTCTTCATAAGCATTCATAGGATGAAAGACATAGCATGGATCACTTTCAATCCATTTGATGTCTTGCACAGATCCGTCTCTAGGCATGATACCAGTTTGGCTGGGTCGATTAGCATCCCAAGCTATTGGAGATTTACCTTCATTAACAAGTGAAAAGTCGATCACTAAAGGGAATATAGGGAAAATAATATGCTTTGTTGTAACTACGAAGTCATGCACCATGCTTGAGTAGGGAGTTTCAAATTCAGTATATGTTGTCATTATGCCCTCAGAATTAATGACAAAATAACTCATTTTGTTGACACCAAAACCATAACTGAAACCGATCATTTCTCCGGTAATAGGATCAATCTTAGGATGAGCTGTCATTGCTGAATCCAATTTTCCATTATAGTTCCATGAACCTTTAGATTTTAATGAAAAAGGGTCTATCTCGAAGGGTTTATGTCCTTCTTCAAGTGCCAAGAGTTTACCTGAATGAAAAACTATATTTGTGTTTGCAGTGCCGTCTTCACCTTCAAAATTAAACTCAGGATCTGGAGCCATAGGATTTAATGGGTTGACTAACGATCGCCCAGCCTTTCTTTCTTGTTTCCATTTAGAGGTTTGAGCCCATCTGTTTAAATATGAAACTTTGCCATTCTCGAAATGAAATGCGTGAATCATTCCATCTCCAGCAAACCAATGGTAATCGCCTCCCATAGGAGGAAATTGAGGGTCTGGTCCGTTCCTATAATAACTACCAAAGATATCTTTAGGAACCTCTCCTTCTATTATTAAATCTTGGATATCACACTCCATTCTTAGTGGAGCATAGTTGCCTCGTAAATTAGGGTGATCAGGGTATGTATTGGTCATAATTAATTATATTTCTTTTTAAAGTATCTTATAACCAATAATAAAACAATTAAACCTGACCAAAACCAAATTGAGTTTAGAGGATTATTATTATCTGAAGAAACTACCTGTCCTGCGTAATAACCAGGAACGGTATAAACTAAGGCCCATAAGAAACAGGATAAAATTTCTATTAAAAAGAAGTTCCTAACACTCATGTTTAGAGATCCTGCAGTCAAAGGAAGTAAAGGCCTAATAGGACCTATAAATTTTCCTAAAAGAAGCCCAATCATTCCATACTTATTGAAGAAATGCCTGCCGTTAACAAGAAATTCAGGATATGAAGTAAAAGGCCAATATTTATTTAGAGAATTCCTCAAGCTAAATCCTATAAAAAAACTTGCTATATCTGAAAGGAAACTAGAAAAATAGGCCAGCAAAACCACTTCGAAGATACTCAGTGAAGCTGAGGCTAGCCCTGAGATTATAGCCAATAGAACTACTCCTGGAATGATAACTCCTATTAATGCAAAAGACTCTATGAAGGATGCTCCAATTATTCCAATAGCAATCCATTCAGGGTTTTCTTCAAGCCATATAATTATTTCGTTAAATTCAAACATCTTAAGTCTTTGAAAGCATAGATACTTAGGTAGAATATTCAACAATGAATCAGAGTAAAGAAATAAATAGTTATATGAATGAGTTGGGATCTGGAGCAAAGGAAGCTTCCAAAATCCTTTCTCAATCTTCTCTTGAACAAAGAAATGATGCTTTGATGCATATTTCTGCTCAAATTGAGTCTCAGAGAGAGGAGATACTGAGAGTTAATAAAGAAGACTTAACTCGAGCAAGAGAAAAATCCATAGGCTCTGCTTTAATCGATAGACTTGAGCTTAATGACGATAGGATAGATTCAATGATTTCAGGATTAAAAGTTGTATCTGAATTACCTGATCCTGTGGGAGAAATCACTCCTTTAGATCCTACTCCTTCCGGAATCGATGTCAGTAGAATGAGAGTTCCACTTGGCGTGGTTGGAATAATATACGAATCAAGACCAAATGTGACTGCCGATGCAGCTGCTCTATGCTTAAAATCTGGCAATGCATGTTTGCTTAGAGGGGGCTCTGAAGCAATCTTATCTAACAAGATTATATGGAATTGTCTTCAGAATGGTTTAGAGCTTTCCGGTCTGCCCAGAGAGTGTGTACAACTTGTAGAGACTACGGACCGTGAAGCAGTAAAGACCTTATTGCATTTAGATAAATTTTTGGACGTTATCATACCTCGTGGCGGAAAGGGGCTTGTTAAGCTCATAACAGAAGAATCTAGAGTCCCTGTAATCAAGCATCTTGATGGAATTTGTCATGTATACATAGATGGGGCTGCAGATTTCAAGAAAGCTGAAGAAATAGCATTTAATGCTAAAACTTATCGTTATGGTATCTGCGGTGCAATGGAGACGCTTTTGATTCATAAAGAACTAGCTCCTAGTCTTTTGCCAGCCTTAAGAGATAAATTCAAATCTGAGGG
>TARA_B100001057_G_scaffold250357_1_pt1 | contig 11494 bp, 14 predicted proteins | sample TARA_B100001057 | Tara Oceans TARA_B100001057 (sample SAMEA2621839) | marine metagenome | biome: marine biome (ENVO:00000447); feature: surface water layer (ENVO:00002042); material: "saline water (ENVO:00002010), including plankton (ENVO:xxxxxxxx)" | depth 5 m | reverse complement strand
CCAGATTATGAGGATACAATATTTGTTGATTTTTTAAATGATAAAAATCTCTGGGAAACAGTGTGGTATAAAAATGGAGGTTATATTAATAAGAAAAACAAATTTAAGTTTGAGGGTATATATTTCAATCAAAAGTTTCTTCATGAAAGTTTTCAATTTAAAATTTATAATAAAGGAAATTCTAAAGGTCCGTTTGATAGCTGGCTAATAGATTACGTTTATGTAGATAAGGATAGAACAAATAATGATTCTACATTTATAGACAGGGCTATAGTACATGAAGGAAATAAAATATTTAAAGATTTAATATCAGTGCCATTGGATCATTTGCCCTATTCAGAAAATTATACTGATACGATAACAATTAAAATAAAAAATCTTGATAAAAATATTCACCCGATAAACTATTCATTTGAAGCTGACTTGCCTTCAGAAAATTTGCAATTTAAATATTATGTAAAAGAACCATTAAAACCAATTCTAAACGGTTTAGAAGAAAGAGAAATTAAAATCAATCCAATTAGTCTGTCTGAGTTTAAATCTAAATCAGACAGCTTAACTATAAATTTTTTATTTTACATAGATTCTGGCGACTCTACATTATTTAACAAAGACCTACTAATTAATGATTCAAGTAGATTCTCATTCATGTTTTCAGATTTTTATTCTTATGATGATGGTGACGCTGAGTATGCTGCAGGTTTGAATATGAAGAATTCAGAATTAGTACTTCAATACGAAACTTTTACTCAAGATACGCTTACTGATATTCAAATTTATTTTCCTGAAAATATTTATTCTACATATACAAATCAAGTTGAAGTACTAATTTACGAAAATCTCAAAAATGATGGGAAAATACTCTCTTCTCAATTTATTGAGCCTGAATTTAATGGTAGGTTTAGTGAGTACAAGCTATCAAAACCAGTTATTGTCAGTGATACATTTTATATTGGATTTAGACAGTTAGAGAATTCTTTTTTACCTATTGGTTTAGATAAAAATAATAATACATCAGATAAAATTTTTTACAAAATTGATAATAGTTGGATCAATAATGATATTGTAAGGGGCAGTATAATGATAAGGCCAGTTTTTGGAAAATCTAATTATGTTTTGACAAAAATTAATTCTCATGAGCAAGAGAAAACAGTAAAGATTTTTCCAAATCCAAGTTCTGGAATTTACAACTTGAGTGAGTCTATTCAGAAAGCTAGACTATATGATATCAATGGTAAGTTTTTAAAATCTTTTAGAGATATAAAAGAAATAGATATAAAAAACTTGAAAAATGGAGTATACATTTTTATAATAGAGGATAAAAATATCTTTCAAAAGATAAAATTAGTTAAGACCGAAACCATCTAAAAAACCTCCTAAATCATTTTTATTATTAACATGATAAGTATTAATTCCTAATTTTTTAGGTTGTATTAAATTCAAATTCATATCATCAAAAAAAATAATTTCATTCGGATTAATACCAGTTTTATCTAAGACTAATTCATATATATTTTTATTTGGCTTTCGAGCATTTAACTCAAATGAATAGAAAACTCTGTTAAATAATTGATCAAAGGTCTTTTGATAAATTTTTACACACATTTTATCGAAATATTCTTTGTGTATTTCATTAGTATTACTTAAAATCATTATTGAATATTTTGACTTTAAGGATAATACTCTATCTAAAATTTTTTTGTCTAGCTTAAAAATTGTAAGATTCCAAATCTGATCAAATAAGAAATCATCTATATCTAATTTTCCTAGTTTTTTTATTTTACTTCTAAAATCATTTTTACTTATTATCCCCTTCTCAAAATCAAAAAAAATATCACTGAGATCTGACTCTTTATTTTTTTCTCTATAATCAATATCTTTAAACATTTCTTGAGAATGTTTTGAGAGTTTACTGAATTCTTTAATTGATTTTTCTGGTAAAATATCTATAATAACACCACCTAAGTCGAATAATAGCATTTTAAATTTCATAAGAATATTTTAAAATAGTTATGACTAAACATTAATCATTAACTAAATCTAATTATTTTTGTCAACTTTAAATTATCAAGTAAAAATGATGTTTAAAGGGGCCCATAGCTCAGTTGGTTAGAGCGCCCGGCTCATAACCGGTAGGTCCCAGGTTCAAGTCCTGGTGGGCCCACAAAAGGTTCTAATTCTGAACCACTTTCCGATTACAGTAATCTACGCTATGAATTCAGATTGTTTGTTAATTCAAACTTAAGTTCATCTAGTATATTAATATATAACTTTATAAATGTCAGTTTTGACCCTAAATAATCATCGAGGACAATTAGATTTGACTTTAATTTTTTATCTTTTTTAATAGAGTTATATAACATCAGAGAGTATTCATCAAAAGATATTTTATTATCTGAACCAGCTATTATAATATCTGAATGGCTTGTTGCAAAAAACGAAACAAAGTTTTCTTTAAGTATTTTCTCATACTCAACAGTCGTCTCGACATAAGAGAAGTAGGTGTTATGAAGTCTACTAAGTATTTCCTTTATCTTATCTGATTTAACATATTTTAAAGTACCAGCATTTATAATTGAAAGATATCTGTTCATCGGAGGCTCAAATACCCTGTAATAGATTAAATTAAATTCTATGCTGCTTTTACTCGTTGTGATTTTAGAGATCGAGTCAACATTAAAGTTTTGACCACTAGACTCTAAGAACATCATCAGTATTCTTCTGTCTTTATTCCACCTATTTACTCTCTCATCACAGTAACTCTGGATCTCATCAACTTCCATATTAAGACTGTTCAATACTTTTATTCTTTCCTTCTCATTTTGATTTCCTATAGAAATTTCATTTAACCAGAAAGAAACTGAGATACCAGCTACTATCACGACGAATTCGAAACTATACTTTATAATATATTTTTTTTTCAAGATTAGTTATTTGAATTATTATGAAAATAAAACTTCCTTAAGATAAAATAAAAAAGAATTAATTAAGAAATATGACTACTAATTTGAGATAACCACTTATCAATTCTCTCCTCAGTCATCTCGTGCTGGTTATCATCATCAATAACTAAACCATAAAAGTCTCCGTCAGGGTTTACACCTAATGATTCATCAAAATCATAGCCTTCAGTGGACCAGCTTCCAAAAACTTCTCCCCCGTTTTTCAAAACGACTTTGGCTAATATACCGATACCGTCGACAAAGCTATCAGGATAACCTAGTTGGTCACCTAATCCAAAATAAGAGGTTTTAATTCCAGTAAAGTCAATATTTTCAAAATCTGAAAAAAAATAATCCCAGTCACTTTGTAATTCTCCAATATACCAGGTAGGAACACCCATCAAGATGGTACTATACTTTTTAAAGTCTTCTGGAGATACCTTATTCACTTCTAGAAGGTCTACCTTATCCTCCCCTATTTTTTGATGTATTAATTTGGCTACATTTTCTGTAGCACCAGTATCTGATCCGTATATTATAGCTATATCTTTGTTTGTCATTTAACTAATTTTTTGCAAATTAAACTATTTGGATTAATTATAAATAATAACTTTAAAAAAATTTTAACCTCTAATTAAATGAAAAATAACTCTTTAGATTCCTCTGACTTTTATGACATAAATTCTCTTCTGAAAGAAGAACAAATTTTAATAAGGGATTCAATCAGGGCTTGGGTGAAAGATAATGTTTCTAACATAATTGAGGATGCGGCACTTGATAGTAAATTCCCAAAACATCTTATTAAAGGACTTGCTGAATTAGGTGGTTTTGGTGGTTTTTTACCTATAAAATATGGGGGGGCAGAAATAGATTTTATGTCTTACGGGTTGATGATGCAAGAACTCGAGAGAGGTGACTCATCGCTTAGAGTACTTAGTTCTGTCCAAAGCCTAGTGATGAGTAACATTTATAAGTTTGGTAATGAGGATCAAAAATTAAAGTATTTAAATAAATTAGCCTCAGGTGAGATGATTGGAAGTTTTGGTATGTCTGAACCAAATCATGGATCTGATCCATTTTCAATGAAAACAAACTTTAAAGAAAAGAACGGTTCATTTATAGTCAATGGTTCAAAAATGTGGATCGGTCACGCACCAATCTGCGATGTAGCTGTAGTTTGGGCAAAGGGAGAAAATAATAAATTGGCTGGCTTCATAGTTGAGAGAGGTATGGAAGGTTTCTCTACTGCAAAAATTCAAAAGAAATGGTCATTTCGTGCCTCTGAAACTGGAGAGCTAATATTCCATAATATGGTAGTACCAAAGGAAAACTTATTACACATGACAGATAACATGGGAGATCTATACGATAGACTAAACATTGGTAGATTTGGAGTTGCGTGGGGATCTTTGGGTATAGCTATTGAGTGCTATGAGGTTGCCTTGAACTATGCGAACGAGAGAGAACAATTTGGGAAGAAGATTAATTCATATCAACTTATTCAAAAAAAACTAGTTGACATGCTCACAAAAATTACGCGGTCACAAGTTTTAGTCTGGAGACTAAGTTTATTGCTGGATGAGGACCGTGCAACTCATGAGCAGATATCGTTAGCTAAGAGAGCAAATGTAAAGATGGCCTGTGAGGTTGCAAGAATTTCAAGATCAATACTTGGTGGAATGGGTATAACAGGAGAATACCCTATCATGAGACATATAAATAACCTCGAGGCACTGGTAACTTACCAGGGAACAGAAGAAATTCATACTCTTATAATTGGCAAAAAAATAACAGGCATATCTGCTATTAGGTAAATTTATATATTGGTGACTACTCCATTTTTATTCCCATAAAATGGTTTACACCTCTTGGTATAGGGTTACCAGAAGCTCTTCTGAATGCAACAACCTGACCTATATGATATAGTGAATCAGAAATTGGGCCATGAAATAAATTAAATAAATCGAATTTAAGATCACCAAAAATAATTTTATTCTCTTCAAAATCAGATTTTGAAAAATTTTCAACTAAGTCAATACTATTCTTTAAATTCTCAAGTGTGTTTCCTCTTAAGTTTTCAAAAGATAAATCTGGGTAGGATTTTGATCTCACTATTGGTTTATTGGAAAGTCCATTATTAATCATTATTGAGAGACCATAGATATGCTCTAAGGTTTCTCTAGAATTTATACCTGAGTCAGAAGGCTTATATTTTAAATCTTTATCATTCAAACCCTCAGTAGCCCAAAAGTATCTGAAACCAACACTATGTAAAAATCTAGAAAGGATCGCATTTTGAGAGTAATTCTCTTCAAATTCTTTAATCTGATAAAAATAATTTTTTTCTTGAGCCTCCATATGGGTAGTACTTACAAATAATATAAATATTATTAAAATTTTCATTTAGGTTGTGATTTGATATGGATATCTCTCTGTGGGAAAGGAATCTGGATATTATTTTCTCTAAACTTTTTAAAAATCGCAAAATATATTTCACTCTTTAAGAACTCTGGCTTGTCAGTATATGTAGATGTCCAAACACCAAGTCTAAAGTCTAATGAGCTATCTCCAAAACTATCGAAGAAAACTTTAGGTTTAGGCTCTTTCTGTACATTAGGATTTTCGTCAGCAACCTCAAGTAACAATTTTTTAACAACTTCTGGGTCTTCGTTATAGCTAACTCCAACGGGCAACCTAAATCTTATAATTCTATTATTATGGCTCCAGTTTATTACCTGACTTGAAACAAATTCTGAGTTTGGTACTATTATTGATATGTTATCATTTGTAACTATAGTAGTTGATCTCAAGGAGATGTTGACAATATCTCCACTTACATCACCAACCTCTACCCTATCTCCAACTTTGATGGGTTCTTCAACTAATATTGTTAGACCACTGATTAAGTTATCTGTAACTTTTTGAAAACCAAAACCAATACCAACACCCAAAGCACCAGCAAGAAGACTTAGAGCACTTAGATCAATTCCAACTGCTTGAATTATAATAATTGTTCCAATAAGCATCATGGTTATCCTAACACCATTTGCTAATGACTCTCTAAAAGATTTCTTTAATTTTGATCTTGCCAAAATTTTATTAAGAAGGAGTAGCCTTATATTTTTTGAAATTATAACAAGCAGGTAGAAGCTAGCGAAGAATACAACTATTGTTCCAATACTAACCTCCGAATCTCCAATTTTGAATAAAGTTTTATTGAAAACAAATAAAAACTCTGACAGAAGGTTTATAACTCTTGAAAGAAAATCATTAAAGTATTCCATTTGATAGTGAAATTTAAAATTTATAATTTAGAATATTAAGTTTCGTAGTTTTTTTTTTATAAATTATCACACAAATGGCTATGAACTCTGAGAAAACTTTATTCGGACATCCATACGGTCTCTACGTATTATTCTTCACTGAACTATGGGAAAGATTTTCATATTATGGTATGAGGGCCCTATTAGTCCTTTTTCTAATTTCCGAGACAACATCTGATAATCCAGGATACGGATGGACCGAATCAGAAGCTATCTACTTATATGGTTGGTATACTATGTTGGTATATGTTGCAGGAATTCCTGGTGGATGGCTAGCAGATAAAGTACTTGGCCAAAAGAAAACAGTAATGCTCGGAGGTGCTCTCCTTGTCTTAGGACATAGTATCTTAGCGATCGATAATATTACTGCATTCTACACAGGTCTTGGTTTTATCATATTAGGTGTAGGAGGTTTAAAACCTAATATTTCAACTATGGTTGGAGGACTATACAGCTCAGATGACAACAGGAGAGATATTGGATTCAAGATATTCTATATGGGCATTAATATAGGCGCTTTCCTTTCTGCCATAATAATTGGTGGAATTGGAGAAGTATATGGTTGGCATTATGGTTTTGGGTTGGCTGGTATAGGTATGCTTCTAGGTCAAATTGTTTTTATGTGGGGTCAAAAATATTTAGTGGGTATTGGAGATTATATAGGTAAACAAGATAATCCAGATAGTAAAAAAATGAATAAACCACTTACAAGTATTGAAAAAGATAGAGTAAAAGTTCTTCTTTTATCCTTCTTAATTGTAGTTGTTTTCTGGGGAGCATTTGAACAAGCGGGAGGACTAATGAATATTTATGCATTTGAAAAAACAAATAGAGTAATTTCTTCTATAAACTTTGAAGTACCAGCTACATGGTTTCAGTCACTCAATGCTGGATTTATTGTTTTATTCGCAGTGGCTGTTGGAAAGTTTTGGGCATGGTGGAAATCACTAGGAAAAGAGTCTGCACTATTATTTCAGATGGCTGTTGGTGTAATTATAATGGCACTTGGATTTGCTGTGATGAGCGAGGCTGCACTTGAATTTGAGAGAAATGGATCAAGTGGGATGTATTACCTAGTACTTGCATATTTACTACATACTCTTGGTGAGTTGTGCACATCACCTACTGCAATGGCACTTATTACAAAATTAGCTCCAGTTAAATACGCATCTATTATGATGGGAACCTACTTTGCCTGTACTGGATTTGGAAATAAACTAGCTGCCGAACTTGGAGAATGGGCACAGACAGCAGGTGAATATGAAATATTTTTAGGGATTTTTATTTTTTGCACAATATTTGGACTTCTTGTAATAGCATTGTTGAAACCACTTAAAAGACTGACACACGGTCTCGACTAACTCATAATCTTAAATTTTTTATCTCCAACGTAAAATTCCTTCATCTTATCGACAGTTAGACATGAATGTACTGGTATTACAGAAAGTTTATCACCTATTTTAAGATTTTTACTATTTTCAATCTCGACAACTCCATGTTCTTGGGATAGAGACTTGATGTAACCTACTTTGTTGTCTAGACTCCAATAATCTCCAGAGTAGACATACCCATAACATTTTTTATTGTTTTCAATGATATAATCTTTAGAAAAATGGACAGAACCACCATATAATAACAATGAATTTCTTTTCTCATAAATTGATACTATCGGACAGACTAATCTTATTGCTACCTGATCTAATCTGCAAGATCCAATCTTAAACTGATCTAAATCATAAAAAATAAAATTGCCAGGCCTAACCTCTGTTATAAACTTAGGATAACTTTTAACTAAACTCGCAGACGGCGTATCACCAATTGATACTTCAAAATCTTTATATTTTTTATTTAGATAAGATATCTTTTGTAATGATGAATCAAATACAGATTCAATCTCCTCCCCCGATTTGGATAAATAGGTATTTCCAAAATGAGATAAAAAACCATTTATTTTAATTTTAGTCGATTTCGAAGAATGTTCAATAATTTGACTAATCTCATCATCATCATAGTCAATTCCTGCTCTGTTATATCCAACATTGACCTTAATAAACAAGGAAAATTTTTCATCTAGACCTTCAAGAAATTTGAGAGATTCTAATGAATCAATTAAAAGGTTAATATTAATTTTATTCTGGAGGGTTATGACATCTTCTATCTCGAGAATATTTATGGGGAACGCAATTGTTATGTCATCCCACTCATCTGAAAAATATTTTGCCATGGAAACTGAGGAAACTGTGATTTTTTGTATTCCTAATTTTTTAAACCATCTGCCAACCTCTAAAGATTGATGTGTTTTGAAATGAGGTCTGATATTAATTTTTGAATATTTAATATTTTGTAAAATATTTTTAATATTATTTATAGATTTTTCTTGATTGAGCAATAAAGTTGGTTTAACGACATCTATCATAGAAACATATATTAAGTATCAAATAGTTCTTGATTATTTTTTGTTAATATGCAAATAAAACCTTGGAAGAAAAAAAATTAGTTAAAGATTTAAGAAATGGAAATGAGGATGCTTTCAGGTTTCTTGTCGAAAAATATAAAAAATATATTTTCAATATTATAGTGTCTACTATTCAAAATATTGAGGAGGCAGATGATCTTACACAAGAAGTATTTATACAAGTATTCAAGTCAATAGATAAATTCAAGGAGAAATCAAGTTTATCAACATGGATTTATAGAATTACATTATCAAAATGTTATGAACACATAAGGTTTAAAAAAAGAAAAAAAAGATTTTCACAGCTAATTAATTTATTTAGAGACGATGGATCTAGTATTGATATACCAACTTTTGAACATCCAGGAGTAATACTTGAAAAAAAAGAAGATGCTAAAATTCTATTTGAAGCAATAAACTATCTTAACGAAGAACAAAAAAGTGCATATATATTAAAAAATATTCAAGGTCTAACATATAAGAAAATTTCTGAGGTAATGAATAAGTCCTCATCCTCGATTGAATCTCTTATTTTTAGAGCAAAAAAAAACTTGAAAAAATATATTGAAAAAAAATTGATTGACAAGAAATAATTAATTTTAACATCTAATAAATAGTATGATTAAGAAAGTAATATTTATATTTTTATTCTTATGTAGTATTTCGGCTTACTCACAAAAAGTTAATGTCGGATTAAATTTGGGAACCGGTATTTCAAGTCAAAGCTTAAATTCGTTGGATAGTAAATATACAGCCGGAGTAAAGTTTAACACAATTGGTGGAATTCCTTATCAAGTTGATTCATACATCGGATATAACTATGGTCTAATGGTAGAATTATACTTTGATTTACCATCCTCCAGTATAGATGATGATGTTTCTTATAATAAAATAAGTTTAAAATCAGGTCTCAACTACTCTTCTCAAGGACTTGAGATTGAAGATGGTAATAAGACTAGGTTTCGAAATAATCTCACATATTTACAAATACCTATCATTTTAAATTTCAAGTTTAAAAAGTTTAACTTTTTTTTAGGACCTCAAGTTCACCTTTTAAATAATTTTAAATCAACTGAAGTGAGGAGTACTTCTCTGAGTTCTAGTGCAACAACTCAAAGTTTTGATTTTAAGAAAGAGAATTATAATGAAAAAGATCCTAATTTTGTGTTTGGAGTTGGATATGAATTTTATGAGGGCCTCTCTATACAAATTAAATCATTAAGAAGCATGAAGAATACAACAAGTATTGTTGGAGAAGAGTGGAAGAATAAATCTTTTGAAATAACATTAAACTATATTCTAAATAAATTGTTGTGAGAAAAAAAATAAAAAAAATACTAGGTAGTATAGAGGGAATTAAACCGGTTGAGGTAAAACCATATTTTTACACAAGACTATCTTCTAAACTTGACACTATCCATAATAAAGAAACCTTTTATCTTAAATACGAGAGACCGTTCTTGATAATACTCGTTGCTATAATGATGACATTAAATTTATTTTTTATTACAAACAATAACTCAAATACAAGTAGTGACTTTACTGCTGATATTGAAGAGTTATACTTTGAAAGTAATCAAAATGATATCATAAATTTAACATCAAATGAGGATTAAGCTTCAGTATATAATCATAGCTATTTTAGTAGCAACTAATATCTACTTCATCCTAAATGGGAAAAGAGGATCTCATATATCTGATGACTCAGAGTATAAAAGAGAAATGAATTACCTAGAAAAAATAATAAAATTTGATGAAGATCAATTGAAACTAGCTAAAATAGAGTATGAAAGATATTCATCAAACAAGAAAAAAATAGAAAGGAAATTTAGAAAATATGATCTAATCATTATGGATGATATTACAAATGAAAATACTAGCAATAATGATAATGTAGATAAATACTATGAAATTGCTGTTGAGCTAAATACTGAGAGAATGCTACATTGGAGAAAATACAGAGAAATTGCCAACGATGAGCAGGTTAAAAAACTTGATAGTATATGGGATAGTATGAAGGATCGTATCAAGTCATCAAATTAACACCAAAAACATATATCTAATGAAAATTGGATTAATATCAGATTCACATGGTCATATTCATGATGATATTGAGAAGTATTTAAGTTGTTGTGATGAAATTTGGCACGCAGGTGACATTGGCTCTATTGATACATTAAAAAAATTAGAGAGATTTAAAAAAATTAGAGCAGTATATGGTAATATTGATGATGAGCTGATAAGGAGTGAAATCCCGGAATCATTATTTTTTACAATTAATAAAGTAAAATTCTTAATGACTCATATTGCTGGAAGCATCCCTAAATATAATTTTAAAACATTAAATCTTATAAAGGAGATGAAACCGGATATACTAATTTCTGGTCATAGCCATATACTAAAAGTAGTTAGAGATACTAAAAACAATCTATTATTTATAAACCCTGGAGCATGCGGTAAAGTAGGGTTTCACAAGAAGAAAACTGTTCTGAGATTTAGTATCTTAGAAAATAAAATAGATGGGATGGAAGTAATTGAACTAAGCTAAAACTATTTCTTAGTTGGTTTTTTAGCAGGTTTTTTAGCAAATTCCTTTTTAATAGCGTCAACATCTACATTCCTAATCACTGGTTTAGAGTTAAGACTCTTTATGACCTGTTTTGCTCTTTTAGCCTTTGAAACGTTTCTTCTTCCTTTTCTTTCTAATCTTGTTACTGCCATAATATTTATTATTGGCGCAATTTAAATAAAAAATAATGTAAATCATTTGCTAG
>TARA_B100001057_G_scaffold491180_1_pt1 | contig 11496 bp, 7 predicted proteins | sample TARA_B100001057 | Tara Oceans TARA_B100001057 (sample SAMEA2621839) | marine metagenome | biome: marine biome (ENVO:00000447); feature: surface water layer (ENVO:00002042); material: "saline water (ENVO:00002010), including plankton (ENVO:xxxxxxxx)" | depth 5 m | reverse complement strand
CTTACTGGGGGTATGGTACTTCTTTTTCTGTTGTAACTAATGCAATGCTTGAAAGTGCTTTTGGTAATGACTTTGGTTTGGGAGAATATCCAGGGTTTATGGAAAGTGCTTATTTTAGATTATTAATGAATGCTCCATCAGGTTGGTATTATAATTATGCAGATTGTGGAGATAAAAGAAATAGTAATCCTGATGTAACTCTTGCGTGGTTTGCTTCTAAAACAGGAGATGAGTTATTTTTTGAGAGAAGCAGATTTTTAAACCCTCCAAGTAGCCATAAAATTAAAAAAAACACAATACAAACTACACCCCAAAAAATTGGCAGATTAAGAAGATTAAATGGAGCTGGACTTGTTTGGGTTTCTCAATATCAGAAGCAAAAAGAATCAGAATTACCAACTTCATGGAAGGGTGGAGGGACAAATCCAATAGCTGTTTTTACTGGTGGTTCTAATGATCCTTATACCTACTACCTTGGATGCAAGGGGGGAAGTGGGACTGTTAACCATGGAAACATGGATGCCGGCTCTTTTATTTTTGAAATTAATGGAGTTAGGTGGGTGACAGATCCGGGAAATCAGGCTTATCATAATTTAGAAAAAACTGGTTTTGATCTTTGGAATAAATCTCAGGATAGTCAAAGGTGGACTTTGTTAAATAAAGGAAATTTTGGCCATAGTACAATTACAATAAATAATCAGCTTCACAAGGTTGACGGTAAAGCTACAATAGTAGATTTTAAGCAGGGTGATACACCTGAGGTAACCTTTGACTTAACTCCTGTTTTTGAAGGATTTTTAAAAACCTCTAAAAGAAAGTTTACAAAAGAAAGTAACACTTCATTGATAATTGATGATTCCATTGAAATTAATGAATCTACGGAAACTATTACTTGGCAATTGATTACAACGTTTGATATTGATATTACCAAAGAAGGAGCTACAATTAGTAAAACTGAATATTCCTCAGTGACTCCTGTTAAAAAACTTTTTGTTGAAAATTTAAGTCACCCAGAAATAAAGATGAACATTGTATCACTAGATCCCCCACCTCTAGAATTAGACAGAAGAATAGAGGGTCTTAAGAGATTAGAATTAAATATTCCATCCTCTTTTGTGGATAGAGGTAAAATTGATATAAAAGTAAGACTGAGTGGTCAAAAAAATTGGCGTGAGGGGAATTAGAGACTCATAATTTATTATTAATTTATTTATGAATCAAATATCTAGATCAAATAGCATACTTTTTTTTATCATTATCTCTTTTTTGAATTATAGTGAAATTAAAGCGCAACTCACCAAAAAAGATGTTGATAAGGCTATTGACATTTCAGTATTAGAGCATCCTTATTTGTACTTCAATGAGTCAGAAAAAAAGGATCTTATATATAGAATTAATAATGATCAAGAAAGTCAGGATATTTTTAGGAGACTTAAAGCCGAGGCAAAAGTTTGGATGGCTATGCCTGTTAATAAAAAAATCCCTATTCAAGGAAAAAATACGCGTGCAGATTGGTCTGAAGAAGATCAAAGTAGTAAATATTCAGATTATTACAATAACAATCGTAACAATGCTTTTTATCTTTCATTTCTATATCAAATAACAGGAGATAAGGCATATGCACAAAAGGCCTTTGAGTTTGCCGATGCCTTTTGTGATTTAACTACATGGACAAGAAGAGCCCATGAATTTCCAATAATTTATTCACGCATAATGCCATGGAATGTACCGGATGATCAAGTCAATTTTAACTTTGACCATTGGAACGGTGATTCGGGTAGAATTATGTCTGCGGTATATGATTGGTTATATCCAGCATTGAACCAAGCTCAAAGAGATCGTATTCGTGGTGCTCTTCTGGAGAAAGTAATAACAAGTGTTAGAGGTGATTATGAATTTCATTGGTGGGCAACTGCTTACAGATGCAATTGGTGTGGTGTTTGTAATTCTGGCGTTGGACTTGCTGGTTTAGTTCTTTTAAAAGAACATCCGCAATTAACCGATGTTGTCGCAGAATCCTACAACAGAATTAACAGCATGTTCAACGAATTGGGTATTGATGGAGGTTGGCAGGAGGGAGGTTCTTATTGGAATTATGGTGTTCATACCTCCTCCTTTTTTGCAGATGCTTTAAAGCGTCTAACCAACAAAAAACTCAACCTTTTCGAAAATAAACGACTGGCAAACAACCCAGTAACTTTTCCTTTATATATTTCCCTACCAGGCAACAAATCACTGAATTTTGAGGATTCCGGTGGAAATGGATTGGTTGGAAGCACACATTTGATCAATAAACTCGCCACAGAAACGCAAAACCCTCAGGCGGCCTGGTATCGTAATTTTCTCAACAAGGAGGCAAGTGATGTTTTCGATATCATATGGCCCCGACCTAAATTTGTTGCTCTACCACCCAGTCAGCCTTCTATCCATTTCAAAACCATTGATTGGTGGGTAATGCGAAGTGATTTTTCCAGTACTGACAAGGTTGTAGTTGCCGGTAAAGCGGGAAAAAATGACGACCCTCATCATGGTCATCTCGACATTGGTCATTTTGTAGTTTACTGGAATAAGGAATATTACATCAGAGATTTGGGGAAAAGTGGATATGACGAAAAATATTTTGATCAAGCCCGCTTTGATTATCCCGAGGCGTCCAGTGTAGGACATAATACAATATTGGTTAACGGTGAAAAGCAGATTTCTGGGAAATACTATAAACTGCCTTATGACTATGGTGTAGGGGGAGAGGTGGTTGATTTCAGAACCAGCCCCGACAGTGACTATGTATTGATGGATCCCACCAATGCCTACCCCAAAAAAGAACTGAAAAAATGGAGAAGAAACATTCTGCTTGAAAAGCCAGAAATCACTCTTGTTTTGGATGAAATACATGCGAATAACAATGCAGCAATTCAAGTGCGTTTTCACCCTGGAGTGGATTTAAACATTCTCGAGGATTATGTATTACTTAAAGGAAAAGAGGGAACCATGGCCTTAATTCCCTTAACTAAACAAGACTATACCATCATCCAAGGCCGGCACCCCTCCCAAATGGTAAATGCTACTCAAGCTTTCAGTTGGATCCCTTATTTTGATGTAACCCTCAAGGCAACCGGAATTAAAACGATCATTGCGCATTTGATTTTGCCTGTTGACAACGAAAATCAAGTTGGAGATATTATGGCTTCTAAAAAAATAGAATCCAATAGCGACGGTAGTTTAAGTATCAGCTTTAGTATTAAAAATCAACCATTTAAGTATCATTTTAAAAACAACAAAACAGGTTTAATTCTCAATTAAAATCTAAAAAAAATCAATGAAATATTTAACTTTAAATGCAGATTTCATAGAAAATAAAAGTTCATTGTTTTTCATGACTTTTCTGTATGTTTTTTTTACTCATTGTACTGACGGAGTAAAAGAAGAAACCATCATCGATGAATCTCATATTAAGGAGACCGTATTACAGATCTCAGAGATAGATTCGGTATGGGCTGGACATCGGGTTGGCTTTTGTCTGTATACCGAGAGTGATAGACAATACATCGCCTACTATAATGCCAATAGAAACATGATAGTGGGTCAAAGAAACATTAATGAAGCTAATTTTTCCTTACACCAAATGGCTGCGCCACCAAGAGATAAAAATGCTAAAGAAAAGTCAAAACGTTTTTCTGCTACTGAGGTCGGATGGGATTCTCACAATTCAATAATTATGGCAGTGGATAGCAAAGGCTATATTCACCTGTCAGGGAATATGCATGTTGATTCACTTACTTATTTTAGGAGTCAGAAGCCAAATGATATCACAACATTAAAACAATACTTTCCTATGGTGGGCCCGAATGAATTAAGAGCGACCTATCCGAAGTTTATGATGACAAAAGACGATCAATTGATTTTTCATTACAGAGATGGTGGCAGTGGAAATGGTAATGAAATTTATAACATCTATGACACTGAATCCAAAACTTGGTCGAGGATGCTGGATGTTCCACTAACCGATGGTCAAGGTCTGATGAATGCCTATCAGTCCCAACCTGAATTAAGAGAAGACGGATGGTATCACGTATATTGGGTATGGAGAGACACACCAGATTGTTCAACTAATCACGATCTGTCTTATATGAAGAGCCCAGATTTGAAAAATTGGTACAATGCTTTTGATCAATCCATTACTCTTCCTGCAACAATTGATCAAAAATCACTGATCGTGGACCCTATTCCACCAAAAGGAGGGATCATTAACCTTGCAGCAAAGCTTTGTTTTGACCGTGACAAAACCCCCCTTTTTGTTTATCATAAATACGATGATGCTGGATACCTACAATTATACATTGCCAAAAAAAGTGATCAAAAATGGGAGTATCATGAGATCACAGACTGGGATTACAGGTGGGAATTTTCCGGTAATGGTAGTATAAAAAATGAATTCACTATAAAGAGTTTTAACCGGAGATCGGACGACCTATATGAGGTTGGATATTGGCACATCAAATATGGAGACGGTACCATTTTGCTCGATGAGGATTTAAACCCTATTGGAAAAGTACTTAAATCTGAAAAACTTTTTTCAAGGAGATTTAATGACAGTTCCGTCAAGGTAGAGGGAGATTTTCCGGGTCTACAAGTTATTAGTGCTAATGATAAAGGAAAAAACAGTGAGCTCGGGGTCAGATATGCGCTCAAATGGGAAACATTGGGGACCTATCGAGATAAACCAAGAGAAAAGCCATGGCCTTCACCAAGTAGCTTATATCTATATAAAATAAAAACAAACAATTAAAAACTAAACGCTAAAAACATGAAATCTAAAAAACATCTATTAACACTATTTACATTTTTGATTGCACTCCCACTGATGGGACAAAAAATTGAACCGTCGGGGGTAAAACAGATCATGGAAAAAGTGGCGGACTGGCAAATTGAAAACCACGATGATTTAAAATATAGAGCCCAAAACAAGAGATTGTCCAGAGGCAAACATCATCTTTTGGATTGGACCAATGGTGCGCTTTATGTGGGGATGTCAAAATGGGCAGCTATGGCAGACAGTGATAAATATTATGAGTGGCTCAAAGGAATTGGTGAAGCTCACGATTGGAAACTTCATATGAGAAATGGTTATTTTGCAAGAGTTTTCCATGCAGATGATCATACTGTTGGTCAAACCTATTTTCATCTTTTTAGAAAATATAAAGATGATAAAATGATTAAACCAACAATTAATCAATTTGATTTTATTCTTTACCATCCCTCAAAAACAAAAATGGATTGGAAATCTCCTTTTCATCAGGACAGATGGAACTGGTGTGACGCATTGTTCATGTCACCCCCTGTTTGGGTAATGTTATCAAACCTGACAAGAGACAGAAAATACATTGATTTCATGGTCAAAGAGTGGAAAGCGACTACAAACCATTTATTCGATAAAAAGGAAAATTTATATTACAGAGATGGCTCTTACTTTGATAAACTTGATAATGGTAAAAAAATCTTCTGGGGTAGAGGAAATGGATGGGTATTTGCAGGTTTATCTAATGTAATGGATGAGCTAGGTCCTAGCGATAAAGACTACCCTTACTTCCTTAAGCTTTATAAAAAAATGGCAAAAAAATTATTGCAGATCCAAAGTCCAGAGGGTCATTGGGCAATGAGTCTATTGGGCCAAGAATTTTACCCTACCCCCGAAACCAGTGGTTCTTCATTTTTTATCTTTGGTCTTGCTTGGGGAATTAATAATGGACTTTTAGATAGAGGAATCTACGGGCCAGCTGTTCAAAAAGGTTGGAATGCCATGGTAAGTAACGTTAACAGAGATGGTATGTTAGGCTATGTTCAACCCATTGGCGCAGAACCAGGTGAGGCATATCCTGATAAGACAGAAGTTTATGGTGTTGGTGCTTTTTTGAGTGCAGGTTCTGAAATTTACAAGCTGTATGGAGGAAAGTAGATCAATTTTTAATAGAAAAATTAGCATTTTTATGTTAAAAATAATCTTGGTAGGTGCAATAGGTTTGTTTTATTTATCATGTCAATCCAAGAAATCTATTCAGGGGCCCTATTTCGCCAATGGGATAAAAAATGGTTGGGCCGACCAAAACTCAATTGTGCTTTGGACGAGATTGACACAAAATAAATCTGCTAATTTCAGTGGACATCCTTTTATTGAAATATCAAGTGAGAAGATGAAATCTCTGTCTGAAAACCAAGACGTTGAGGGTATTTACAATACCCAGATTCCAGAAGACTTAAGCCTTAAGGACATGGAGGGTTATTGTCCCGGAGCTCCGGGAGAGGTTCAACTCCATTACTTTGTTAAAGACCGTCCTGAAACAGCTGTTGTTTTTGATTGGACAACAGTAAATTTCGATAAAGATTTTACATATCAATGGAAGCTAGACAATTTGGAAGCGGGAAAGAACTATCAAGTAAAAATCTATTCCCGAATGAAGAAAGGGCAAAAGATATCGGATAGTATTTTCGGTCAATTTCTATTACCTGCAAATAAAAATACATCTAAGAGTGTAAAATTTTGTGTAGTTTCATGTCACGATTATAACCGGAGAGACGACCCTAAAAATGGTCATAAAATATACCCCAGTATGGCACGATTAAAACCAGATTTTTATGTGCATACAGGGGATATAGAGTATATGGATAAACCCTTTCCATACGCCATGACTGAGGAGTTAATGCGTTTTAAGTGGAATCGTTTATTTGCCCTCCCTTTTCAGCGTTCATTTTACAATAATCACACCTCATATTTTATGAAGGATGATCACGATGTAGGTTATAATGATAGTTATCCAGGAAAAGACTATGGAACTGTATCTTTTGAACGAGGGTTGGAGATATTTGATAAGGAGCAGTTTCCAAGCTTTTCCAGAAGATACAAAACCATTCGTTGGGGAAAAGACCTGCAAATTTGGATAGTCGAGGGTAGAAATTATAGAAACCAAAATTATTTAGAGGATGGACCGAATAAAACCATATGGGGAAGAGCACAAAAACAGTGGTTTTTTGATACAGTTACCGATTCAGACGCAAGCTTTAAAGTCTTGATTACATCCTCTCCTATATTGGGCCCGGACCGAAAAAATAAAAATGATAATCTAAGTAATGCTGGGTACTCTTTCGAACAAGCCGAGATTCTCAATTTTATAAAAAAACAGAAAAACCTTTTTATTGTCAATGGTGATCGACACTGGCAGTATGTAACTCATTTAAAAAATACAAATCTTTGGGAATTTGGATGTGGAGCTGGTGCCGATGTTCATGCTGGAGGATGGAGGCAAGAGGATTTTAGACCTGAGCATGAATTTCTTAGAGTTAAAGGTGGTTTTCTGTCGGTATCGGTGAGCAGCGGGAGGGAACCCAAGATCAAATTCATACACCACGATATAGAAGGTCAACCAGTTAATGAGGTTGTATTCTAATTTTCTTCGTAATAATTTCGCTCTTCTGAGTGACTGTATTTGTAATTTTCTTTAGTAATAATCTCTAAAGGCGTGATGATTTCGTTGGTAGGCATCTCCTTGTGAACCAGGTAACTGGCGATGGTTGTAATAGATTTATACCCCTGATTAAATGATTTTTGTGAAATTAAAAAAGCAACAATACCTTTTTTGAGAGCATCTTCATTTTGGGGTGTAGTATCAAAGCCAATGACTTTAAGTCCTAATAAATGATCCTTTTTAATAGCATTACAGATGCTGGAAACTCTACTGGAGGGAACCATAATCACTCTAACACTTGGGTGCTCAGTTAAAAAAGAATTAATTTTTTTAGTGAGTTTTTCAAATCCATCTGATATATCAAGTTTTAGTTGATGGATCAGAGCATTGGGAATGTTTTGCTGGAAATAACTATTGAATCCTTTTACACGTTCATTGTTGGCCCCGTAATCGTGTATGTTTTTACGCGTCAGAATAATCAAAAACTCATCCCCATTTTTGGAACACAAATGAGAGAGTTTTCCAGATAAAATACCTGCGTCAAATGATTTTTGACCAATGTAACATAGATTATTATAACCCTTTAAATCCGCGTTTAAAAAAAGATAAGGTATTTTTTTTTCATCAAGTATTTCAATGATTTTAGAGGTCTCTTTATAAAAAAAAGGCACCATGACCACAGCATTCGGTTCTGTTTTGATTAGTTTTTGGAAGGCTTTTAAGTAATTTTTCGGATCAAATTGGTCAAATACAAACACTTTATTTTCAATCCCATAGGCACTGACCTCTTGGCTTGCTTTCTGAATTCCTGAATAGGGAGACTTCCAAAAGAGATTCTCTTCGTCATATTGAGGGATCAAAGTCGCCAGTTTGTAATGTTTTTTCATTGCTAATGAACTGGCAATCAAATTGACTTTAAACTTCTTCTGCTTTAAAATCTTTTTGATTTTAGTTTCCGTCTCCAGAGATACTCCACCACGATTATGCAAAACCCTGTCAACAGTCCCCGCTGATACATTCGCTTCCTTCGCAATATCCTTTATCGTTATCAATGAATGTTAGTTTGCGATAAATATACTATCTAATTAATAAATTTTTATTCATTTTTTATTTATTTAATTAAAAAATAATAATCATGTAAGCGGGGTAAAATTTACAAACAGTTTCTCTATATTTGTGTAGGTAGTGTACGCACACGAAAATAAATTTTATGCCTAATTCATTCAGATGGATTCTTGTAGCAGGTTTATCGGGTTTTCTTTTTGGGTTTGATACAGTTGTAATTTCTGGAGCCAACTTGCCAATTAAGGAACTGTGGTCAACCAGTCCTTTTTTTCATGGGTTTTTTATCATGTCGATGGCCCTGTGGGGAACTGTTTTGGGCGCCTTATTCGGGGCTTACCCTACCAATAAGTTAGGCCGTAAAAAAACCCTCTCTTGGGTTGGTTTTTTCTTTCTAATTTCTGCTTTAGGTTCTGCTTTGGCTATGGATCCCTACACCTTTTCATTTTTTAGATTCATCGGTGGGTTAGCAGTAGGGGTTTCCTCTATTGCAGCACCTATATATATATCTGAAATTTCTACTTCTAAAAACCGGGGCTCACTTGGAGCTTTATTCCAATTAAGTTTGGTTTTTGGAATGTTAATCGCTTATTTCTCCAATTATTTGTTCACTGGTTTTCAAGGAGTCTCTGATTGGAGATGGATGTTGGGGATCGAAGCACTTCCTGCCCTAATGTATCTAATTTCAACATTTTTCATACCTGACACTCCAAGATGGCAAATCCTTTTTCAAAATAATGACAATACTGCATTAAAAACATTAAGGCAAATATATGATGACGACCAACAAGCCGAAAGTATTCTCAATCAAATTAAATCAGCAGATATAAATTCTGTCAGTAATGAAAAATTGGTAACTAAAATCAATAATAAGATATTAGTTCTCGCTTTTTTGATTTCATTTTTTAATCAACTTTCTGGGATTAATTTTATACTTTATTACGCACCTGAAATTTTAGAAATGGCTGGTTTTGGTACAAGTGCATCCCTATTTAATTCGGTATTGATCGGGGTTATAATGATCATTTTTACTTTTCTCGGTTTACTTCTTATAGACAGGTTAGGAAGAAGACAACTCTTGATTTTGGGTTCATTGGGGTACATTACAAGTTTAACTGGAGTTTCTATGTCTTTTTATTTTCAGTCTAGCCCCGAATGGATTGCAGTTTATATATTTGCTTTTATTGCTTCCCATGCGGTAGGACAAGGAGCAGTTATTTGGGTTTTTATTTCTGAAATATTTCCAAATAGAATTAGAGCTAAGGGGCAATCCTTTGGTGCTGGAGTTCACTGGGTATTTGCTGCGTTGATTACCTTGGTGGGCCCTTCAGTTATTGCTATCTATCAAACCAACCCTTGGCCTATTTTTTCATTTTTTGCTATCATGATGGTATTGCAACTGCTATTTTCTATTTTTGCAATGCCCGAAACAAAAGGGAAATCCCTTGAAGAAATAAACTTAATAATTAATAAAAATTAATTTTTCCAATGAAACGAAAAGATTTTATTCGCAATTCTAGTGGAATACTTATGGGTTCAATGTTTGTACCTAATTTGATGGCCAATGTTAAAATGAACAGCACCTTTAATCTGGGAGTGATTGGTACCGGAGGAAGAGGGCAGGGTATTATTAAGTTACTCGATAATATTACCGGGGTCAATGTAATTGCTGCTTGTGACACATTGGCTTTTCGATTGGAAGAGGGTTTTGAATTGATCAAAAGCAATAAAAATGCCAAAGCATATAAGGATTACAGAAAGCTCTTGGAAAATAAAAATATTGATGGAGTAATTATCAGTACCCCATTGAACACCCATGATAAAATTGCTGTTGATGCATTGGATGCCGACAAACATGTTTATTGTGAAAAAACCTTAGCCAAAGGGGCTGCCGCTACTTCGCGCATTGTCAGCAAGTGCAAAACCTCCAATAAAATTTTTCAAACCGGACATCAGTATCACAGTTCAAGACTCTACTCACAGTTGGTTGAAATGATCGAAGATGGTAAAGTAGGTAAAATCACCTCAATTGAGGCTCAGTGGAATCGTAATGGAAATTGGAGAAGACCCGTTTCCGATCCTTCATTGGAACGACAAATCAATTGGAGGTTGTACAGAGAGTATTCCTTCGGACTTTTGGCCGAATTGAGCTCCCATCAAATCGATTTTGCCAACTGGATTCTCAAAGCCACTCCAGAAAAGGCAATTGGTATGGGTGGAATCAACTACTGGAATGACGGTAGAGAGACCTACGACAATACCAAGGTGATTTACGAATTTCCCGGAGGAGTGAAAGCCACCTATACCTGTCTGACTTCCAACGCCAAGGATGATTATAAAATCATGGTCATGGGGGATAAAGGAACTTTATCGGTTTTTTATGATACTGCTTGGTTTTATCCCGAGGGGGAGTACGAAGCCCAGTATGGTGAAGTGGATGGTGTTTCTGGAGCCACAACCAATTGGTCAGAGGGTAAAGGGACCCCTTTGGACATCAAACACCTCGATCCAACTAAACAAGCACTAATCGATTTTAGAGACGCTGTAATCAACAATAAAGCCCCACTTTCGAGTGTAACCACAGGAGCCAAAGCGGCTTATGCAGTAGACATGGGAATTAAAGCCATGGACACCGAGCAAATGACCTATTGGGACGATATTAACTATATACTTTAAGATTTTAAATGAAACCAAATTTTGATTTAAACAATAAGGTAGCGGTCATCACCGGAGGTGGCGGAGCACTGGGGGGATGTATTGCGCAAAGCTTTTCCCAATCCGGGGTAAAGATTGCAATTTTGGACCTTACTCAAGAGTCCGCTCAAAGAACCGTCGATATCATTAAAAAAGAAGGAGGAACTGCTATCGGTTTTGCTGCCAATGTACTTTCTGAGGAATCCATTACAGCCATCAGCAAAGAAATTTTAAAACAGTGGGGAAGGGTGGACATACTGCTCAATGCTGCCGGAGGAAATAT
>TARA_B100001057_G_scaffold5238_2_pt1 | contig 11498 bp, 3 predicted proteins | sample TARA_B100001057 | Tara Oceans TARA_B100001057 (sample SAMEA2621839) | marine metagenome | biome: marine biome (ENVO:00000447); feature: surface water layer (ENVO:00002042); material: "saline water (ENVO:00002010), including plankton (ENVO:xxxxxxxx)" | depth 5 m | reverse complement strand
TATATTCGCCAATTTTAGACGCGGAATTAGTTCCAATTCGCTCTGATTTCCATTGACCAGATTGTCTGGATTGAGACCATGGCTGTTAACCCAAGCAGGGTATTTCTCAGTTTTCCCACTGGTCGATGCCCTCTCTCAACAACCCAACCAAACATCTCAACAACGACACCGATGAAGAAAAACCCGCTGAAACTTTTAATCCTGGCCTCGGGAACGCTTGCTCTGGCTCTCACCTCGGCGAGTTCGGACATCCCGCAGCCTTTGCTTTATCTGAATTTTGAGGGCGCCTCGATTGAAGACAGAAGTATTAACCCACAGGCTCTGACCTTTCATGGATCCATCAATGCAACGTCCAACACTGCAGCGGGTGCACCTAGCGGAGCCACCCCGGGACAAGGCCTGCAGTTGGTTGGAGGGGGTGTCATCAAGACCCCCATCGCTGTTCAGAATCAACTGGAAAGCTACACCCTTTCCGCCTGGATCAGGCCAACCGCTGCCTCATTGAGTGGAGACAGGTTTTTCTGGGGGCAGGAGACCCAGGGCATCCACAACGGCCTGCGTAACAACGGCAGGCTGCACGAGGCGCACTGGAGCAACGACTGGTATGCCAATACCATCCTCACCGCTGATCAATGGGTTCATGCGGTGTTCACATACGACGGACTCCAGGACAACAACGATGGCACTGGCACCGGCCGCATCTACCTTAACGGCAATTTGGATGGTGAGAAGTCCGGTAACCATGGGAGACCGAACAACCCTAGCAATCTTCTCATTGGCGGACGCCAGGGGAACACAAACGGCGGCAACGGCGAATCCCATTTTTTGGGTGATGTCGATGAGATGGTAGTCTGGGACACGGTCCTGACTGAGACAGACATAACTGCCCTTGCTGCCGGGGCCAGCCCGGTTGATGTGGCAGATGAGGATGCTGATAATCTCCCAGACTGGTGGGAAAACAATTTTTCCAACGACCTGACCACCCTTAACGGCCTCGAGGACGCTGACTTTGATACCGACGGGCTCACTGACCTGGAGGAATACAATGCCGGAACCAACCCCACCGAAAACGACTCCGACGATGACGGGCTCACCGATGGGGTTGAGACCAACACCGGAACCTTTGTCGATGCGAATGCTACCGGCACGGACCCCCTGAATCCCGACACCGATGGCGACGGCCTATCCGACGGGGTTGAGACCAACACCGGAACCTTTGTCGATGCGAATGCTACCGGTACGGACCCCCTGAATTTCGACACCGATGGCGACGGAGTGCCCGATGGTTTTGAAGTCACTGAAAATACCGATCCGAATGACGCTAACAGCACTCCGGGCATCGTCACGGTGCAACCCTCCTTTGTTCCGATCGACGCAGTCGACAGTGGAGTTTACCTTCCAGACCTGACACAGACTGGCCTCAACTATCAGGAGAATAAATACAACGGCGGTACAATTTTGAACGGACAGAGTCTGAACAACTACAACATCCATGTCTCTGGAAACCCCGCTCCGAATTCATCAGTCGACGCGATCGTTCCCTGGGCGAGCCATGGTGGCGGCGGCAACTTTTCCAGCCGGAACAGTCCCTTTGTTGCTGGCGGAGGTGACAACTTCACCGTTCGTTATAACGGGTATCTCGACATGAGCACCTATCAGCCAGGAGAATATACCATTCACATCGTCTCGGACGACACCAACTATTTTGTCATGGACACCGTGGATGGAATTGTCATTGCGGATGATCCAAACTGTTGCGCTGAGCGCACGCAACTCTTCACCATTTCGACTCCCGGCATCTTCCCGTTTGACAACGTGTTTGGCGAGCAAGGCGGCGGCGAGTGGACCGATGTAGCCATCAGCGGCCCTGGCATTCCCGGGATCGTGGCGCTTGGGGACACCGAGAATGGAAGCCCACCAGTCTATCCCATCGTGGGCGACGCCACCGACTCCGACGGAGACGAATTACCCGACGGTTGGGAAACCTCTTGGGCAGGCATTGACAACCTCAATCAGCTTACCGCTACCGGAGATTTCGATCAGGATGGATCCCCTGACGTGGCGGAATTCGCTTCGGGCACGAACCCCACCAACGACGATACCGACTCCGACGGCGTACTCGATGGCGCTGAGGCTACCGCCGGAACAGACCCTAACAGTAACGATAGCGACAACGACGGCCTGCTTGATGGCGTTGAAACCGGCACCGGCATCTTTGTCAGCGCAGATGATACTGGCTCAGACCCCCTGAATGCGGATACCGATGGCGACAATATTCCAGACGGCTTCGAGGTCTCTGAGAACACCGATCCTAACGATCCCGATAGCGGCCCGGACATTCCGGTCATTCAGCCCACCTTTATCCCGATCAATGAACTGGCACCGGGATCCTACGGGCCAGACTTTGCGAATCCCGGCGTTGATTACCAGGAGCGGCACTACCCGGCCGGCGTGATCTTCAATAATCAGGCCGAGAGCAACTACAACGTGCACACCTCCGGAGACCCAGTTCCTGTCCGCTCGCTTGAGGCGGTGGAACCTCTTACCAGCCACGGAAATGGCGGGAACGAGATCTCCGGACTCAATCGTCCCTGGCTCGACGGGGGTGGCGAGAACTTCACCGTTCGCTACAACGGCTACCTCGACATGTCGTCTTTTGCAGTTGGGACCTATAACATCCATATTGGCGCTGATGATACCAATTACTTCATCATGGACACCCTGGATGGACAGGTCACCGCACAGCATAACTGCTGCCCTCAAAACCAGACAACTCCGTTTACGATCACGGCGCCTGGAATCTTCCCGTTCGACAATGTCTTTGGTGAGCAAGGTGGCGGCGACTGGACAGACGTCGGCATCAGCGGCCCCGGAATCAACGGCATTGTCGCTATTGGTGACATTGCCGGGGGTAGCCCTCCCGTCTACTCCATTGGAGCTGACGCTACCGACGATGATGGCGACGATCTTCCCGACACATGGGAACTATCATGGGATGGCATCGACAGCCTCGATCAGCTCTCCAGTGCAGGGGACTTCGATAACGACGGTCTTACCGACCTCCAGGAACTGAATGCCGGATTGAATCCAACCAATGACGACACCGATGATGACGGTGCAAGCGACGGCGACGAGATCGCCAACGAAACTAATCCTCGGAATCCTGACAGTGACCGTGACGGGCTGAGTGACGGAGCAGAGACCAACACCGGAGTCTTCGTGGACGCCAATGACACCGGAACAGACCCCCTCAACAACGACTCAGACGGAGACCTCATCAGCGACTTTGTCGAAGTCAACGATCCGGGGAGGGACCCAAATGTAGCGGAGGCGCCAACTGCTGGCGACCTCCTTGCCGACCTCACGGTCTATTATAACTTCGACGAAAACCTGCTCGATCAGGCTCATATAATTCCTGGCTCTGCGAGCTCCACCGCCGACGACCTTGAGTTCATCGCCCCTCACCCTGGCACCTATGATGCAGGCCTCTTCGGAGGGGCTGGCTATCTGGGCAATGGGCAGGGAGGCGGCCATGCCGAGACTGCATACAGCCCGGATGTTGATGGAAACATCACCGAGCCCAGCCAGGAAATTACGGTTCAGTGGTGGGGTCGCGTGGACCAATTTACCACTAGCTGGCAAATCGGTGTAGGCCGTGGTGAAGGTGCTAACTGGCGCTTCCACCGCTGGGACGCCAATCCCACCATGGCGTGGCAGGGCGGCTCTAATGATATTCATGGTGATGCCACCGAGTTCGCCATTGATGACGGTGAATGGCATCACTTTGTCGGCACATCGAACGGAGTTTCTAACGTCCGTGCACTTTACATCGACGGAAGGGAAGCCGTTTCCACAACGCTTACCGGCCCTCTGAACTCCGATCCGAGTCTTCCTTTGATGATCGGAGAGAACCCAGGAGCAACGAATCGCCAATGGGATGGAGGAATCGACGATGTCGCTATCTGGAGACGAGCCCTGACTGCCGAGCAGATCCAGGCAATTTATCTTGCTGGCACAAACGGGCAAAGCCTCGGAGATCTCATCGGCGGCGCGGGTATTGATCCTCTGGGTCTTGCAGTAAGCCTTGCCGCAGATGATCCGCTGACCATCAGAGCCGAATTCAACACCCAGCCAGCACGGCAATACGACATCCTTGTCAGCCCGGATCTCAACTCGCCTCGCGATACATGGACTGAGCTTGAGGGATACCAGGACATCCCTGCTGACGAATCCGGTCGAGCCAGTGTTGAGTTTGCTGCTCCCTTTGAAGGAGTCGGCTTCATCGCAGTGCGCGAAGAAGGCCTCCCAGCCTTCTTCGAGGAAGACTTCGAAACTGGGGACGGCGGATGGACCGCCGTGGTGAATGACGCCAGCGCCAATACCCAGTGGGAGCTTGGAGCCCCATCGGGAACAACGGGCCCCCTCACCGGAGCTGGGCAATCCCTGAACGCATGGTCTACGAACCTCGGTGACTACGGCACTGACTCGGACGTCTCGCTCTTCTCGCCGCCGCTGGACTTCAGTGGCATCCCGGGAGCCGAGCTGACATTTGACGCCTTCCGTGATGCGGATGGGTTTGGAGATACTGCTACGATCCGCTTCGTCCGAGTTGGTGACGACTCTCTTCTGGGAGCCGAAATTCCAATCGATATGGCGATCTTTGATACCGACTACACGAACCTCACCATCCCGGTCCCCGCAGAAGCCATTGGAGAAAACGCCAGGATCGAGTTTAACTTCGTAAGCGACGGAACGCTCGATGCCTTCAGCGGACTCTCTATCGACAATGTGACGATCGAAGTAGCCGCGCCTTAGGGAAGCTCTCTCTTTTTTTCAAGGCGGTGAAACCTCTCGGTTTCACCGCCTTTTTCTTGTCCCAGATCCGGCAACTCCCGCCCACAGCCGCCTACACACAGTTCTCGACCTGCCAGCGAACCCTTTGGAAGAACTGATCCTCGGGCACCAAGGATAGTTTCGCTCCGGGACCGCAAGAACCCTTTTATCTTTGAATCATCTCCCTTGGATCTCAAAATGACCTCCGTTCATTTACCCGATCCACCACCCGATGCGCCTCGCTTGCCTTTCCCTTCTCAGTCTTGCAGTTGCCGAGCTAGTCCTCCCGGCATCCGCAGGCCCCGGCAACCGGCTGACCCACCTTGATGAACCGAACAATCCCTGGCAATTCGGCCAGCAATCTCCCAAACTTGTTACCCCCCAGTGGATTGGAGAGGAGGGCGTCGAGGCTGTAGTCGTTCTCGCGATCGATGACATGTCAGGAGACGGCCAGCATTTCCGCGACTACCTGACCCCAATCATCGAGCGACTGAAGGTCATCGATGGCCGTGGGGCAGTCAGCATCACCTGCAACCGGCCCAATCCGGAACATCCCAACATGCAATGGCTCCTCGAAGAGGGCGTTTCTCTCGAAACTCACACCCTGAGTCATCCCTGCCCTCTTCTCCAGCACCTTGATTTCACTCGTGCGAGCAAAGACTATCATGGCTGCGTCGATCTCCTCGCCCGGATCCCGAACAACGATTCCGTAGGGTTCCGGTTTGGATGTATGGATGGGCAGAATACTCCCAGCCCTCGGGCTTACTCAGAAATACTCGGTTCGACCAGCCCTGAAGGAAATTTCATATCGATGTCAACAAGTGTTGGGGTCGTCTTTTCTCCTGATGATCCCGAGATCCCAACCACTCTCTTCAAGGAGGGTTCCGGAGGCTCTGATCGCTTCGCGCGGTATCTTGCCAAGGGCTTCGTCAATTATATCGAGAACTATCCATATCCCTTCATGGTGGGCAGAAAGATTTGGGAGCTCCCCTTCGTCTATCCCAACGATTACACCGGACAGGCCCTGCATGGCGCGCAGAACCCGGTAACCATCGCTGATTACAAGGCTGCGGTAGACGCAACAGTAACCAAGCAGGGCGCAGTCTCTCTTTGTTTCCACGCTGGCAACTGGATGCGCAATAGCCAGATGGTCGAGATCGTCGACCACGCCAACCGGATCCATGGGAAAAAAGTGAAATTCCTCAACATGGGCGAGATGCATAAGTTCATGACAAGCAATCTCCTCGCAGGAAACCCAATCCGAAAACCCGACGGCAGTGACAATGGGATACGAATTCTCGACGTCAACAATGACGGCTTCATGGACGTCATTATCGGGAATCCCAAAGTAAGAGTCTGTCGAGTCTGGAAGCCTGAAGCCCGACAATGGCATGAGACTCCCTTTCCTGTTGAGATCACGCCGGCCGCCCGCTTCGGAGTGGTCAGCAGCAGCGGGGAAACGGCATTACTTGTTACCGGAAAGGATGGCCGCAACAAATTCTGGATCTACCATGAGGATCAGTGGGAAGTCAGGGATCACCTCGTGAGAGGCCTGCAAAATGTCTCGACTCACCAGGAAGGCCGCGATGGAGGAGTCCGTCTGCGAGATCTCGACGGCGATGGCATCTGTGAGATTATCGTAGGCCGTCCCGACTCCTCTGCAGTATATCAGCGGCACGACTCCAAATGGAAAAAGCTTTCATTCTCTCTGCCAGAGCCCTTTTCCATCGTCACAAAAACGGGAGGGGATGCCGGATTACGCTTCGCTGACCTCGACGACGACGGGCAGGAGGACCTCATTTTTTCCAATGGTAGACATTACGGCACTCGGCTACTGGAATCTTTGACGAAGGGGTGGAGCCGGGTGGGTCTTGAAGGAGTCCGGGAAGGTGACGGTGTAGGGGAACAGCACTCACGAAACCAGAATGTCCTTCCCCCAATTGTCCGGGCGGACGGCACCAACAATGGAGCCTGGCTCAAGCGCAATCACCTTTACTGGCAAAACGAGGATACGGGAGCGATTTTTCCTCACCATATAGACCTCCGATCCTTCAATGACCTTCTCGGAAATCAGGCCGCTCAACCGAGCAGCCCTGCCACATCGCTCCGTGCCATGGAAGTTCATGAGGGGCTTAAGGTTGAACTGGTAGCAGCGGAACCGCTCGTCATGGACCCCGTCGATCTGGCGTGGGGACCAGACGGAAGGATGTGGGTTGCTGAAATGGCAGATTACCCCCTTGGAATCGACAACAAAGGGAAACCGGGATCCCGAATCGTATTTCTTACCGACACCAATGGAGATGGCTCCTACAACCAGCGAACTCTTTTCTGCGAGGGCCTGGAAACCGCCAATACGGTCCTCCCATGGCGCGAGGGAGCCCTTGTCGTTGCACCTCCAAATATCTGGTTTCTTCAGGACACGACGGGAGATGGCAGGGCCGACTCCAAGATGATTCTCTATGAGGGGTTTGGCCGTGGCAACGAACAACATCGAGGCAATGGGCTTAGCTGGGGTCTCGATGGATGGATCTATGTCGCTAACGGCGACAGTGGAGGAGTCATCAGGTCCACCAAAACAGGAAAAGAGCTCAACCTCGGGGGATTCGACCTCCGGATCAAACCAGACACTGGCGAAATGGAATACGCTACCGGGGTCACCCAGCACGGGCGCAACAGGGATGACTGGGGAAACTGGGTGGCAGGCAACAACTCAAACGGGTGGCAAGTGGCTCTGGAAGATCATCACCTGCGCATGAATCCAGAAGTTGAGCAACCCCCTGCCCGGCACCCCCTGTTCGGGGTAGTAGATCTCTATCCCTCGAGTCAAATTCTGAGCCATTACCGGGGCTACCAGCGCCCACCCCCGGGCTCCCCCGGCAGGCTGACATCCGCCTGTGGATTTAACTTCTACCGCGGCTCTCTTTTCCGCGATATCCTTACACCCTCAATCTATTTTTCCTGCCCGGTTCACAACTGCGTCAGCAGGCGCGAAATCTCATGGAACGGCGTCCTCATGCAGGCAACAAGGGCAGCGTCCGATGCCCAGAGCGAATTTCTGCGAAGCAAGGACTCCTGGTTCCGCCCGACTTCGCTGCGAACGGGTCCCGACGGCGGCTTCTATATTGCCGACTTTTATCGCCTCGTCATTGAGCATCCAGAGTGGATCGATCCTGACCTCACCCGCGAAATGATCGCCGACGGACGTCTCCGTGCGGGTCATGACCGCGGACGCATCTATCGCATCATGCCCGCTGATGGAAAACGTCCTGAGCCTCTTCAGCTCGCTAATTTATCTCCAGAGGAATTAGCGTCCGCTCTCGATTCTCGTAACGGATGGCAGCGCGACACCGCGCATATGATGCTCACATGGTTGGGTTCGGCAGACAGAGAGTCGGCTCTTCCTGCGCTCCGGAGCATCCTGAGAAAAAGCAGCATACCGGAGGCCCGCTTGCAGGCATCCAGCGCCCTCGCGGACCTCAAGGGGCTTACCGGCGAAGACCTCGCTGTGGCACTCGCTGACCCTCATCCTGAGCCACGCCGGAACGGTCTCCGGATCGGAAAACTCGACTCAAAGAGGCTCCTTGAAAAAGCAGTTGAACTCCTTATGGCCGAGAGCCCTCATGTTCAAATGCAGGCCGCCTACGCGCTTGCAGATAAAAGCTACCAACCGGCCGGAGTGGCCCTCGGGAGATTTTTGTTGGCGCATCCTGACCAGATCTATCTTCGCGCTTCCGGACTCACCGCTGCAAGGAACCATATCGGCGCAGCACTCTCCGCTATTATGCCCGAAAAACAGAACGCCGCGTCTGGACCCCTCATCGAAGCCCTGATGAGGCAACTCTCTCCCGAAGAAGCAGCCCGCGTGCTTCCGGTTCTGATGAAACAGCTCATCGGCACACCGGGCGAATCGCGCAATGACCCCGAATTGATCTTCTCCAGTGCCGCAACTCTCCTGCGCGTCAGCTCAAAATCTTCTGATATTGCTCGCTGGCGCGCGGCTCTTTCTCCTTTGTTCAATGACGCACGGCAAACTCTGGAAAGCCCCGAATCACACCTCCCTGACCGTCTGGCAGCACTAAAATTACTGGCGGAAGCCGATAGCCCCTCCACCGATACTCCCCTACTGCTGTCGCTCCTCCGTCCCAAGACGGCCATCGAATTACAGGTGGCGGCCGTTCCCGTGCTTCTCCGCGGAAGCAACCCGAAGCTCATTCAAGCTCTGCTCAAGCAGTGGGGAGAATATGGACCGACGCTGCGTAACGCGATTCTTGACTACTTAATGAGCAGGACAGAACTGACGTCCCTCTTTCTCTCGTCAGTTACGGGCACAATGAAGGAACTCAGGGCCTCGATTGATATTGGACGCCGCCAACTGCTGCTTAAGCACGAGAACGAGGCCATTCGGACCCGGGCAGAATCCCTGTTTGGTAAAGCGACTACTCCCAATCGCCAGACAGTGATCACCCAATACGCCTCTGCTCTTGATGGCACGGGAGACCGCGACCGCGGCAAGGGCATATTCTCCACGCAATGCGCCACTTGCCACCGACTTGATGGTCTTGGAATACCGGCTGGCCCAGACCTTTCCTCTCTTTCTGATCGGAGCGCCAAAACCTATCTCACTGCGATTCTTGATCCTAACCGAGCCGTCTCACAAAACTGGATGATGTTCATGGCTTCTCTTCAGGACGGAACAACCCGTGCCGGCGCTATCGCCCAAGAAACAAGCTCTGCTGTCACGATGGTAGGGATCGGCGGAGACCGCTCAACGGTTCCGCGTACTGAGATCAAATCCCTTTCCTCCACGGGGCTCTCTCTGATGCCAGAGGGATTGGAAGCATCCATCGATCTTTCGCAAATGCGTGATTTGCTGGCTTACCTGCAGGTAGCGGGAACTCCCCTAAAGACATTCACAAACAACACTCCAATACTGATCGCTCAGGAACCCAACGAATTTATTACACTGCCCGCATCAGCCGCAGAAGTATACGGGCCCAGCCTTGTCTTCGAGCAGCGCTACCGCAATCTCGGACACTGGGGTAGCGAGAAAGACCGCGCAGAGTGGCGCTTTCAGATCCAAAGAGGAGGTCAATTTGATCTCTGGATCAACTGGGCTCTCCACCGCAACGCTTCCGGAAGCTCGATCAGTCTAAAGATAGGAACAAAGGAAATCACGGGAGTCGTCCCGGATACTAGCGACTGGGATACCTACAATTGGGCCAAACTCACCACATTGTCTCTGCCCAGCGGTGTTCACCGGTTGGCCGCTCAGAGCATGAGGCCCCTCCAGAGCAACTTTCTCATCGACCTGAGTCGGGTAGTGCTGGTGCCCCGAGGCAAGGGTGAATTTCACCCGACGGCTCCGTGGCAGGGCGTAAAGGTTCAATCGCAGTAAATTTCCTCTCCGGAAACGCCTCTCTCCTGCGAGAGGATTTGGTTCGAAACAGCGATCTCATACCCCACCTGAGGGGCTCTGGGACACAAAACGCCCGTAGCAAGACCTCTCCCAGAATTCAAGGAGGCCGATCCCACAGAACTCGATCTCCTAATCTGATATTTTGGGTGCTCTCAACTCTCATCACAGGTAGGATCCGCAAAATCCCATCACCGTGAATACGAAATTAACGTGGCCCTCTCACTCCTGCTCGCTGGGGACTTTCCTCTGCACACTTGCCGCGACTCTATTGGCATGCACTCCGGCAAGAGCCGATCTTTACATCACTGAGTTTCTTGCAGAAAACACCGAGGGGCTGAGCGACAGCGATGGCGAGTTCTCAGACTGGATCGAGATCTTCAACTCTGGCCCTCGATCCATCAATCTCGGTGGATATTTCCTTACCGATGATGAAACCGCTCTTAGCAAGTGGACTTTTCCGGCTACCGAGCTGGGGCCAGGACAATTTCTTCTGATATTTGCCTCCGAAAAAGACCGCCGTAGGACAGGAGAAGAGCTACACACGAACTTCAAGATTGATAAGGAAGGCGAATATCTCGCGCTGGTCGCACCCGACGGCATCACCGTTATATCCGAGTTCGGGGCAGCTGGCTCTCCCTTACCTCGCCAACGGCCTGATATCTCATACGGCCTGGGCCAGACAGGCAGCCAAACAACGGCCAACCTCCTGGCTCGGGACGCCGCTGCAAAGGTGCTTATACCTACCGCAGTTGATGCTGCTCTGGGTAGTAGCTGGACTGAGCTTGAATTCGATGATTCTAGCTGGCAGGACGCCCAGACTGGAGTCGGCTACGACGAAGACAGCACCTATGTCCCGGAATTCGGAGCTGGGGGAAACCTCGGTAACCTTCTCAATGGGATCAACACGAGCTTGTACCTGCGTGTCCCTTTTGATCTGAATGAGCCCGCTACCCTGACCGAACTATCGCTCGGGATGAAATACGACGATGGCTTCGCTGCCTATCTTAATGGAACCTGGATACTCTCTGAGAACAGTCCTGCTCCAGCGGACCTCTCCTACAACTCAGAAGCAACCGCCAGCCACTCCGACAATGAAGCGCTGGAATATGAAGTTTTCGATCTCTCCAATCATACAAACCTCCTTCTGACTGGTCGCAACATTCTTTCCATTCACGGCTTGAACAGCGACTTGGACAGCTCGGACATGCTCATATCACCTGAGCTTCTTGGCCTGCAGACCACGAACTCT
>TARA_B100001057_G_scaffold97261_1_pt1 | contig 11499 bp, 10 predicted proteins | sample TARA_B100001057 | Tara Oceans TARA_B100001057 (sample SAMEA2621839) | marine metagenome | biome: marine biome (ENVO:00000447); feature: surface water layer (ENVO:00002042); material: "saline water (ENVO:00002010), including plankton (ENVO:xxxxxxxx)" | depth 5 m | reverse complement strand
TCTTACATTTGGAGTGAAGTGCTGGACGCAGACACTGCGGAGTGGTTCTATGATAATGGGGGACTGCAGCGCGAGAATGGGGATCGTTTCAGGCGGTCCTTGCTTTCGCAGGGAGGAAGCAAGGATGCCATGAGTCTGTACAGAAGCTTCAGGGGTAGGGACGCACAAATCTTGCCGCTCCTTGAGCGCCGAGGTCTCAATTAGATCATGCAAGGTGTGGTCGCGGTGCAAACCTGGCTGCCACTGAGGCGAATCAGCAGCATACTTAGCTCATCCCAGGGATTGGCCGAACAAATACCCTTGCAGGCTTGGTCGACCAGCCGGGCCTGCTTCAGCAATTCCCAGATGAGAGGGCTTGATAATCTTGAGACTGCTGCCTTGACCGGCTGTTTGCGGTTGAAGAAGATCCTGGAAGTCTGCAGTATAGAAGTTAGCGGCTGGCCATTTTCTCTTTTCTCAACCATTGGTTGTAGAATTCGAAGCTCACGAGTAATAGCCCCTAAGATGACCAGTGGGTAGACGCCTTCAGCCTGTAGTCCATTCAGAATTTTTTGTATACGCGCTAGATTTCCCAAAAGCGCTGCATCCACCAGCTGATAAGCATTGTAGCGAGAATTATCTGCGACGACCTGCATCACGGTTTGCACGTCAAGCTTGATCGTGTCATTCGTTCCAGCTAGAAGTTTGAGCTTTTCGATTTCTTGCGCGGCTGCGAGCAAGTTGCCTTCTACGCGATCGATCAATATCTGTAACGCGTCTGGCTCAGGATGGATATTAGCTCGAAGCATCCTTCTCTCCAGCCAGCCCGGCAGGCCTTCCCGATCTATTGGCCAAACTTGAATCACCACCGACCGTGATTCAATCGATTTAAACCACTTAGTCTGCATGACGCTGGATTCAAGTTTTGGACTGCTAATCAAGATGACAAGATCGCGAGCGCCGGTCTCAAGAAAATCTGCCAACGCAAGTTTCCCATCATCTTCAAGCTTGGCCTGATGAAGGCGAAGCTCGACGAACTTGCGCTCAGCGAAAAGAGAGAGGTTGCCGGTAGACTGTCTAAAATGCGCCCAGTTGAAGTTGCGATCAACATTGTAGGTTTCTCTATCGGCAAAGCCTGCTTCGCGGTGGTGACGACGGATTTGATCAGCGCTTTCCTGCAGCAGTAATGGCTCGTCGCCACTCAACCAGTAGACAGGGTGGGCGCCAGCATTCAAAGTTCTGGCGAGGTGTTCGGTCTTGATCTTCATTCGATGGTTGATTCCAATCGACGCAACAGTTGATCGCTCAATTCGCGTCTCAGCTCATCCGCAATTAGCTGGGCTTCTTCCTGACTGCCGGCGATATTTTCAATATCCTGGAAATAAGTTCTGACGACAGCGAGCGTCTCTTCGGGGGTCGATGTCCTTCCGGGCGTTGTCAGCGTGATGCGAACGCTTAGTCTTATTTCCACTTGGGACGCGCGAGCTCTGGGGTTTATCGACACCGGTCGGGATGAGAGTTGTTCATCGCTCACCCTAAGGGTTGCAGAGATATTTGGTTGCTGTGGTGATAGATTGACGCCTGCTGACGTCAGACTCCGCTTAAGGAGGGCAGACAATTCACTTCCCGGCTGTTCCAGCTCTAAATTGAGGCTGTTAAAGCGTGATGAAATAGAGTCACTGCCACGTAGCGCGAACCCGCAGGCCGGCAGTGAAATTACTATAATAAAGGCAAGCAAATTAATAGCCCAATTGCGCATACCTAGCCTACAACGATATTGACGAGTTTTCCTGGTACAACAATTACTTTCCGGACAGACCTGTCGCTTGTAAAGCGCTGTATGGTTTCATCCTCAAGAGCTAGTTTTTCGAGATCGTCATTAGTGATACCCCGAGAGACTTCAATTTTGCTGCGCAGCTTGCCGTCAATCTGAAGCACGATGAGCATTTTTTCATCAATAAGGGCGCTTTTCTCTACTGCTGGCCAACGGGCGTCCATGGCAGCACCTTCGTGCCCGAGTAGCTGCCAAGCGACGTGGCAGAAGTGAGGGACAATCGGAGCGAGCATCAGAACGCTGAATTCCAAAGCTTCTTGCACAAGGATACGATCGGTCTTCCCGTCGTTTTTGTCGGAAAATTTTGAGATCGCGTTTAGTAGTTCCATGGTGGCGGCGATCGCAGTGTTAAAGGTGTGACGCCGTTGATAATCATCTGTGACTTTAGCCAGAGTTCGATGGCTTTTGAGTCGCATCTTCTTCTGCTCGGCAGACAGCACCAGGTTGTCCATCTTGGGCAGGATGAGCGCTTCGTGCTCGCGAAGCTGTTTCCAAAAGCGTTTCAGGAAACGATAGCTGCCTTCCACGCCACTGTCAGACCAGTCGAGCGTTTGGTCCGGTGCAGATGCGAACATGGTAAACATTCTTACAGTATCTGCGCCATGTCTTTCTATGAGAGATATCGGGTCAACGGTATTCCCTTTCGATTTCGACATCTTGGCGCCATCTTTTAGGACCATCCCCTGAGTCAGCAGGTGCGCAAATGGTTCATCGCTGTCGATGAGTCCTTCGTTCCGCAACAGCTTATGGTAAAAACGAGCGTACAGGAGATGCAAAATAGCATGCTCTACGCCACCGATGTATTGATCAACTGGGAGCCAGTAGTTAGCTCTGGCATCCAGCATTGAGGAGCTCTGATCCTTGCAAGTAAAACGGGCGAAATACCAGGATGACTCCATGAAGGTATCGAAAGTGTCCGTCTCGCGCTTAGCTGCGGCTCCGCAGGAGGGACAGTCTGCTTCATAGAACTCAGCTATTTTGCTGAGCTGCGAGCCAGATACGTCAATTTCAATTTCTTCGGGCAACAAAACGGGTAGTTCAGACTCAGGAACTGGCACTGCACCGCAGACGTCGCAGTTGATCATTGGGATAGGTGCCCCCCAATAGCGTTGGCGAGAGACCCCCCAGTCACGCAAACGGTAGTTCACGGCCTTTGCACCGTTTCCTCGTTCCGTCAGATACGCAGCGATTGCTTCGAATGCTTCAGCAAAGTTCAGCCCGTTGAATTGGCCAGAGTTGATTAGCCTGCCTTTTTCGATAAAAGCCTTTTTACTTAGGTCACAGGAAAGTTCACTGGAAATTGGCTCTACTACCTGCTTGATTTTAAGACCATATTTTGTGGCAAAGTCCCAGTCCCGTTGATCATGTCCCGGTACAGCCATCACCGCGCCAGAACCATAGCCAATGAGCACAAAATTAGCTGTGAAGATCGGCACTCTCTCACCGCTGATCGGGTGAATGGCTTGTAATCCGGTGTCCATCCCTAGTTTTTCCATGGTTGCCATTTCTGCTTCTGCAACCTTGATCTGGTTTTGCTCTGCGATAAATTGTGCCAATGTGCGGTTAGTCTCCGCTGCTTTGGCGGCCACAGGGTGCTGGGGAGCCACTGCAATATAGGTCACACCCATCAGTGTGTCAGGGCGAGTGGTATAGACCGAGAGAAGCTTGAGCGATTCGTCTGTTTCATTGGCTACTTCGAAGACCAGATTCACACCCTCGGACCTGCCGATCCAGTTCCTCTGCATTATCTTCACTTTTTCGGGCCAGCCTTCCAGTTTGTCAAGATCGTCCAGAAGCTCTTGCGCCATAGCGGTGATTTTCACGAACCACTGAGGAATGCTGCGTCGTTCAACTAAAGCGCCTGAACGCCAGCCTCTGCCGTCAACAACTTGTTCATTGGCGAGCACTGTTTGGTCTACCGGGTCCCAGTTGACCTCGGCTTCTTTCTTGTACACCAGCCCCTTGGCGAAAAGGCGTGTGAAAAACCACTGTTCCCATTTGTAATAATCACGGTGACATGTGGCTAATTCTCTATCCCAGTCATAGGCATAGCCCAGCTTTTGAAGCTGGTCTCGCATGTAATTTATATTGCTGTAAGTCCAGCTGGCAGGGGGAACCTTGTTCTGCATTGCAGCATTCTCTGCCGGTAGTCCGAAAGCATCCCACCCCATGGGCTGCAGCACATTTTTTCCAAGCATGCGCTGGAAGCGGGATATAGCATCACCGATAGTGTAGTTGCGCACGTGCCCCATATGGAGATGCCCGCTAGGATAAGGAAACATGGAAAGACAGTAGAATTTTTCTTTCGAGGGGTCTTCTGTGGCTTTGAAAGAGTCGTGGGCGTCCCAGTAAGCTTGAGCCTCTTTTTCCACTAGCTGTGGATTGTAGGCAAACATGTCGTCGTTATTCATGGGTTAAAATTATGCCTTCATTGGCGGCTTTAGCGCCTTAGTTCCGTGTGCGCAAGCATACCGCAGGGCTGGGGCGGCAGGTAGTCTTGGTGTTAAATTTCTGGCCTCATGGTCGCTGTCTTTCAATCCGTTAATTGGGAATCTGAGTCTGAATTATGATTGGCGTTGGTATCGACTTTGACTAGTTTGATTTGACGGCTGTCAGCATTGAGAACGGTTATTTGCAGAGCACCCATTAATACCGATTCGCTGCGTTCGGGGATACGGCCAAATTGCTGCAAGATCAGGCCGCCGAGCGTGGTGAACTCCTGGTCGCTGAACTTCGTTTTAAAATAGTCATTGAATTCATCGACTGGGGTAAGCGCTTTGACGATATACTTGGTTTCGTCAAATTTTTTGATGTTGCTGTCGTCACTTACATCAAATTCGTCCTCGATTTCGCCGACGATCTGTTCCAGTACATCCTCTATTGTGACGGCGCCGCAGACGCTTCCATATTCATCGATCACAATGGCCATATGCTGTCGTGTTTCGCGGAATTCTTTGAGCAGGACATTCAGTCTCTTACTTTCTGGCACAAAGGTCGCGGTGCGCACAATATCTTTAATATCGAACCGATGCTGGCTGTCAGCAGAGAACAGAGGGAGCAAGTCCTTCGCGAGGAGGATCCCCATTACATTGTCTACGTTCTCACCAACCACTGGGAATCGCGAGTGCGAGGCCTTGGTAACAAGTTCAACAATATCGCTAAGGCTCAGGTCAGCCGGAACGGTCACAACCTGGGAGCGGGGGATCATGATGTCACGCACCTGCATGCTGGAAACCTGCAGTGCGCCTTCGATGATGCCTAAGGCATCTGCGTCAAGAACCTGATCTTGCTCTGCATTTCTCAGCAGCTCGAGAAGGCTCTTTTTATCAGTGGGTTCGTCAGAAAAAACTTGCGCGATTTTATCGATCCAGGACCGTGGTCTCGGATCGATACTAGATTGGTCGTCTGTCATGAACGGGCGACTGGCGGCCTCCTTTTAAGCCAAATTGGAATTACACTATCAAATACGGGTTGCTAATTCCAAGTTTTTTCAAGCACTCGACTTCAAGCGCCTCCATGGTGGCACTCTCGCTTTCGGTGATGTGATCGTAACCGATGAGATGATAAAAACCGTGCACGAGCATATGAGACCAGTGGTCCTCAAGATTCTTCATTTGCTCTTTGGCCTCTGCTTCAACGACGATCGGACAAATAACTATGTCTCCAAGAGGCTCCGAGCGCATAGTGTCCCTCACTAGCTCTGGCCAGCCAATAGGGAAAGACAGGACATTGGTCGCAGTGCTTTTCTCCCTATACCTTTTGTTCAAGGCCAAGGATTCCCAGGCATCAACAAACCGCAAACTGATGGTAACATCATTGTGAAGGCCCGCAACCCGGCAGGCGACTTCCACAATTCGGTGGCAGAATTTATGATCAGGTGTCCAGCGATCTGAACAGGCGTCATCGAGTTCAATGGTCGGTGTCATGCTTGCCGTTGTTGTTCTGATGGGAAATCGGCGTAATCGACTTGTCGTCGAAAGCGTCATAGGCTTCAACGATACGCTGAACGAGCCGATGTCTGACAACATCGTGAGAACTGAAATAGGCGAAACCAATCCCTTCGACGTTTCGCAAAACCTGGTTGACGTGAACCAACCCAGAGCGCTCTCCTCTTGGTAAATCTATCTGTGTGACGTCCCCGGTGATAACCGCGGTTGACCCGAATCCGATTCGGGTGAGGAACATCTTCATCTGAGCTGTAGTAGTATTTTGGCCCTCGTCCAAAATAATGAAAGAATTATTGAGCGTTCTGCCGCGCATGTAGGCTAGAGGCGCGACTTCGATAACATTCTTTTCAATCAGCCGCCCGACCCGTTCGAACCCCAACATCTCGTACAGAGCGTCATAAAGCGGTCTTAGGTACGGGTCTATCTTTTGAGACAGATCTCCGGGCAGGAACCCCAATTTTTCTCCCGCCTCCACTGCTGGCCTCACCAGGAGGATACGGTTGATTCGTTCCTTGATTAGCGCCTCTACTGCACAGGCAACCGCGAGATAGGTTTTACCGGTTCCGGCCGGCCCGATACCAAAATTTATATCGTGCTGCCAGATATTCTGGACATAATCACGCTGATGCTTGCTTCGAGGTTTGATGCTTACTTTGGGAGTGTTGATGAGTGCAGATAATTCTGTAGAGGGATTGCGCTTGGCATCTGAGCTTTCATTATTGAGAAATTCTTGCATTGCCAGATGAACCTGACTCGGACTCAGAATACTTTCGCTCTCGGTCGTTTGATAGAGCATTTCAAGCAGATCGCAGCCATTGGCAACTGCGCGTTCGTCCCCATTGAGCTGAAAAATATTGCCTCGCTGGATTATCTTAAGCTGCATCCCCAGTTCAATCTGCTGGATATGCTCATTGAGCCTCCCACACAAATTGGCGAGGCGCTGGGTGCTGTCTGGAAGCAGAGTGAGTTTGATTGATTGACTGGCCATGATTCTGAGAGGTATTAGGGCAGATTCTGTCTATTAAATGTAAGTGATAAGTTTTGCAGAATACGCGAATTCAGATAAGGCTCCCTAGCAAAGAGTTCGGGAGTGCATCGGAAATCCTTATCTTTGCGAATTGACCAATCAGTGAGTGATCGTCACAGCGAAAGTTCACAACGCGGTTATTCTCTGTCCGACCTTGCAGCGCGCCAGGATCTTTCTTGGAAATATCGGTGATCAAGACGTTTTCTGTTCCACCAACCATTGCCTCGCTTATAGCGCTAGCTTGGGCAGCGATCTGTGATTGTAGCGTAGCAAGGCGGTGTTTCTTTTCCTGGCCGCTGGTTCGCTCTTGGAGCTCTGCAGCGGGTGTGCCGGGACGGGCGCTGTATATGAAGCTAAATGAAGTGTCGTAGCCCACATCGATAATTAGCTTCATGGTGTCCTCAAAATCTGCATTTGTTTCACCCGGAAAGCCCACAATAAAGTCAGATGACAGACTTATCCGCGGGCGATTCGCTTTGATTTTACGAATCAGCGATCGGTATTCCAGTGCGGTATGGCCGCGTTTCATGGCCGCCAGGATGCGGTCAGACCCACTCTGCACCGGAAGATGCAAATGAGACACCAGCTCCGGTATTTGCCTGTACGCTTCAACAAGATTTTGGTTAAACTCAACCGGATGTGAAGTTGTAAAGCGAATCCTGTCAATGCCATCGATTGATGCGATGCAATTGATTAACAGAGCCAGGTCAACGATTTTCCCTTCTTGAGAAAGCCCCCTGTAGGCGTTGACGTTTTGGCCCAGCAAGTTGATCTCTCTGACACCCTGTTCGGCAAGATGCATCGCTTCTGCAAGCACATCGTCGAGTGGTCTGCTGACTTCTTCTCCCCTGGTATACGGTACCACACAAAAACTGCAGTACTTACTGCATCCTTCCATAATGGTTAGGAAGGCATGACATGCGCTCACTTCGGGTTCGGGCAGGCGATCGAATTTTTCGATTTCCGGAAAACTGATATCAACCACTGTTTCGCCGGACTGAGAGGTCTCCAGCATTTCTGGCAACTTATGGAGTGTTTGCGGGCCAAAAACCACATCGACGTATGGGGCGCGCTGCCCAATAGCCTCACCTTCCTGACTGGCAACGCAACCGCCAACTGCGATTCGGACATTTGGATTCTGTTCCTTGAGAGCTCGCCAGCGCCCGAGTTGATGAAAAACCTTTTCCTGAGCTTTCTCTCGGATGGAGCAGGTGTTTAGGAGCAGCACGTCCGCCTGTTCGGCTGAGTCCACTAAAATCGCCCCATCATTCTGTTTGAGCAAATCAAGCATTCTTGCAGAATCATATTCATTCATTTGGCAGCCATGGGTTTTGATAAACACGCGTTGCTGTCCAGTCTGCTTTGGCCTTGCTATATGCAAGTCGCTATCTGAGTTCTCCACTTTATCCTCGGCTGTATCATTTCATTTGATGTGCTGGTTGACTTCTCTTCCAAAAGCACACTTAATCGCAGTGCTGTGTCCGGTATCTGTACCATAGCTTCCCGGTCGCGCTTCGGTCAAAACGTGGACACGCAGTATAGCAGGTCTGGTGCGCCTTCTCAGTCGCTATGGCCCTTGAATTCCTCCGCCTTAACCTAATATAGAAGAGATACGCATTCGCGCTTGGCCCGGCCACCGCAATTGCCCGCAGCTTGCGTCGTGAGCCGCCACCCATATTTCACTAAGAGATTGATTTACATGACTAAAACGACAGAAATATACAAGATAACATTCCTCAATAAGGGCAAGGTTTACGAAATTTTTGTCAAACAGGTTTACCAAAGCGACTTGTATGGATTCATTGAAATAGAGGAATTTCTGTTTGATGAGCGGTCGCAAGTGGTGGTTGACCCTAGTGAGGAGAAACTTAAATCTGAATTTACCGGCGTAAAACGCAGTTTTATACCGATGCAGGCGATCATAAGAATAGATGAGGTGGAGAAAACGGGCGTCGCTAAAATCTCTAGCGGCGATAAAATTACGCCATTCCCAGTCTCACTCGTCGGCAGCACCAGAACTGATAACAAGGACTCCTAAAGCGATCATGGAACAGTCTTGCTTCGACTTGGGTGCTTGGTGGGGTTGTTGACACTATCCGAGCATCCGTTTGCCGCATTGACGCCAGATCGAGTCCTGACCGCTGTCGAGTCCCTTGGATTTGACACAGATGCCCGATTTTTCGCCCTCAACAGCTATGAAAATAGGGTCTATCAGATTGGCTTGCTTGATGGGACCAATTTGATCGCTAAGTTTTACCGGCCCAATCGATGGGATGCCAGGCAAATACGCGAAGAGCACGCTTTTACTCAGGAGTTGTTTGACCTCGAAATTCCTGTGGTGCCGCCTATGAAGCTGGCGAGGTCTGAAACGCATGTTGAGGTTGATGGTTTTGTGCTTGCTTTGTTCCCGCAGCTCATCGGTCGGACGCCAGAGTTGGATGACTTAGGCAGTTTGTTCACCATGGGTAGATTTGTCGCCCGTATGCACGCGATAGGAGCAAAGACCTGCTTTGACTACCGACAGCATCTGACCCTCGATGCAGCGCAAGAGAGCAGCTATCATCTGCTTGAGAATGACTTCCTGCCATCCGATTTGAATGTCGCCTATGAAACTCTTGTGCTGGATCTTTTTGACAGGATGTCAGAACAGCTTGCGTCAGCAGGCGCTTGGCGACCGCTGCGAATCCATGGTGACTGTCATCTCGGAAACGTTCTGTGGCATGAGGGCACACCGCATTTTGTCGACTTTGATGACACGGTTATGGGGCCAGCCATACAGGATTTGTGGATGTTACTCTCTGGCGACCGCGACCACAGGCAGGCGCAGTTGCTCGAGCTTGCTGAGGGGTACAATGAATTTTATGATTTCAGAGTAAGCGAACTTAGGTTTATCGAAATCCTGCGAACTATGCGCTTAATTAATTACAGTGCGTGGCTCGCCAGGCGCTGGAACGACCCCGCCTTCCCACTCAATTTCCCCTGGTTCAATACCCAAAGGTATTGGGCGGACCACATCCTGGAACTCCGAGAGCAGATAGTCGCGCTAGATGAGCCCACGTTGCAGCTTATCTAACAACCTCAGCCAATAAGGCCCGGACCCCCGATATGTCCGGCGTCGTCCATGAACACAAAAGGGAGTCCCGACTTTCTCAGCCAGTCCAGTGCATCCTTCTTTGGTTTGAGCATAGCTATCGTCGCGAAAGAACCTGCTACGGTGCAAAGATTCGCAGCCACGCTGACGGCCGTCAATCCAGCGCATGGCCAGCCGGTTTTGGGATTTAGTAAATGACTATAGCGTTTGCCATCAAGAACGAAAAAGCGCTCATAATCGCCAGAGGACGCCAGTCCGCCCTCGTGTAAATTAATGTGTGCCATCGCCTTTGCTCGGTTATCAGGGTGGGAGACGCTTATTTGCCATGGTTTATCCTCCGGTTGCAATCCGATCGCCGCAAAGTCGCCTCCGAGATTGATCAAGCCCCGCTTGACGCCGAGTTCCCTCGCGAGTTTGGCGAGGGAGTCTGCTGCGTATTCTTTCACGATGCCGCCAAAGTCGATCTCCATATTTTCGGGCAGGAACAGTATGTCTTCTTGCCATGTTAGTCTGTCGAATCCGATCAGTGGTAACAGCCCTTGAAGTTCCGATTCCGTTGGCACCTGTTTGAGATTAAAGTCCCAAGCGCGGCGAAGAACCCCTGCCGTGATATCGAACAGTCCATCACTTTGTTCGTAGCAGACCTGCGCATGTTCAAACAGTTTTGCAGTTTCAATATCTACCCTGATGCCATTTTGATTGCCTGCGCTGCCGTTGATTTGGCTAAGAAAGCTATCGTCGCGATACCGTGTATATTTGGATTCCAATCGTCTGGCCTCTTCAATCAGCCGACGAATTTGTCGCTTAGCATTGACTCGTGAAGTTTCAAAAACCTGAATTTCGCAGTAGGTTCCCATTGCCTTGAATCCGGCATGGCGTAGATGGGTGTTCATTGCTGATACTTATCGTTAAAACTCATAAGTTACGCCGAGCGACAATCTAGTGAACTGGACAAGACCAGGGCTGGGTTTATCAACGGTAAAGGCCGAGTACTTCTCATTAGCTACGTAGCGTTCGGCGGTGAGGGTGGTGATCCATCCGCCGAAATTGGCAACAAAACTAAGGCCGCCACTTATGGCACCGAATGCAGAGAGTCGATAATCGCTCGATTGATTCTCAGAGAGAGGCTTTAGAAAATCATCAATATTTGAATAAAAGTCGGCTGGAGACTGACTGTAGTAGCGCAACATCGGAACGATTTTTAGCGAATTCGTCACGTTCTGAAACCAGGACAGATCCAGCGTATGGGAATGAATGCCAAAATCGTCGCGGTAGTAACGATAGTCGCCTTGTAGTGCGCCATTTGCATCGATAAAGTAATAGCGAAGTGAATTCGAAAATGCAACCTGGGTCTTATTGTCGGGCCTACTGTCTTGGAGTTTGTAAGGGTCAGACAAATAACCGGATTGTCCTGTCAGGCTCAGCGCCGTCTGAAAACTGGCTACTGGACTAAGTATCTGACTTAGGCTCACTGCTAATGATTTTGCGCGCTTGTTCTCCTTACGCACGCGATTAAAGCGCTCGGCATCGCTTGGGAAAATTTCGTCATCAGAATGACTAGCGCTCACCGTCAGCGTAGTCAGATCGTTGTTAAAATTCCGCGATCCACTCACGCTCACAT